>Ga0153987_1000301_pt1 | contig 16997 bp, 15 predicted proteins | sample TSNC071MetaG_FD_102279 | JGI IMG/M metagenome (GOLD analysis project Ga0153987, IMG submission 102279) | Attine ant fungus gardens microbial communities from North Carolina, USA - TSNC071 MetaG | ecosystem: Host-associated > Fungi > Mycelium > Unclassified | place: USA: North Carolina, William B...
ATTTTTATTTTAATTTTTGTATGTGTAATCTTTTATACTTGTTTTTAAATTGAATTATTTTTATGTGTAATCTCTTATAATAAGTTTTTAATAAAAATAAATTTTTTCAAGTTTTAACTAAAGTTAGCAATACTAGTCTTTCAATGTGTAAGCTGTTATTAATTATTTATAGATAAATTTTATTAGAGTGGGGGTTGCCTTCAATTTTATTTGCTTCATCAAGCTTATTGTAATTTAATGTAACTAATAATGCGAATAACATTATAATAACTATTTTTGAATCTAAGTATTGTGTTTCTAATAAAGATGAACTAAATGTTACATAAATTAAACCTAATAAAGAAATAACAATATATAGAGAATATGTAGTTATAACTCCAGTATCTAACTTAGATATGTTTATTCCAGTACCTGTTAATTTATTTGTTAAAGCATAAGGTCCTAATAATTCTATAGCTCCTCTATCGATATTTTTAGAAATACTATATCCTAGTTTTAAACCACTTTGTACTAAATAGTGATTATAAACTACATCGAAATAATATTTACCATTTAAAAAAGCATATACTTTTTTATTTAAATTATTTTCAGTTAATTCTATAATTAATCTAGGATAATAATTATATAGGAATAAAGCAAATACTGCACCACAAATAGTACAAATTAAAGGTAATAACTTAATGATAGGACTCAATGAGAATTCAGCATCTATTAAAGGATTATTATTAGGGTGTACAAACACCGAGTTTCCTAAAAAATCTGATCCAACACCAACAAATAAGTCACTAGCTACATATCCAAATAAAATACTAAATAAAGCTAATACTATAAATGGAATAATTATAGCTATATTAGCTTCATGTACGTTTTCGTAACTTACTTTAGATCCATTAGGTACAGTAAAGAAAACAAGACTTAATAATCTTACAGAGTAGAAAGCAGTTAAACCAGCAGTAATTGTACCTAAAGTAAATGCATACATACCGCTAAAACTATAATGTCCGTAAGCTAATTCCAGAATTAAATCTTTTGAATAGAAAGCTGTTAAAAAAGGTGTCGCTAATAAACTTAATGAACCTGCTAACATTGCTGAATAAGTAAATGGTAAAAATTTTATTAATCCACCCATTCTTCTAACATCCTGTTGATCTTTGAATGAATGAATTACAGCACCAGCACCTAAGAATAATAAAGCTTTAAAGAAAGCATGATTTACTGTATGCATTAAAGCAACATTGTATTGACTAAGCTTAAAATTTTGTTTAAATTTGCCCCCATTACCAGGGGTGTGTCAATTTTATTTCATTGTATAATTAAAACAAATAATTATTTTTTTAGAAACCTATTTTATAATTTAAAGTAGGGTACATAAAATCCGATACAAGCTCTCTAACTTTATATACTTCTTTTGAAGGTATTTTTATAATATAGCCTCTATCCATATCAGAATGAAGAGTTCTTATATTATAAGAACAAATATTAAATTTAGATAGAATAATGGCTTGTATTCTTTTTACTTCGTTTAAGTGAAAATTATTAAGATGAAGCACGATTCTAGAACCACTCTTATCCCAAGATCCATCACCCATAATTAAAAAAGCAAAAGTTAACGGTGTAAAATAACAATCTAAATTTAAAGGTAAAACTTTATAATTTTTATTATTTATTGTTTGATACCATTCTTGGTATAAAGATGTGAAAAAGGGCAGAGTAAGTGTTTGAAACGAATATACTAATTTTCTATTTTTTCTGTTGATAATATGAATTTCGCTTAATACTAAATTTAATTGAAAACACATTTTCCAAATTTCTTCGGTTAATTCTTTATGTGTTTGTTGGATACTCATAGTTGCTTGTTTACCGTGCATTCTAATATTAGCATCTGATAACATTAAACCACAAACTACTTGATTAAACCATTCTGGTATATTATTTGATACTCTAATTTTTTCTTCTTTTGGCATATAACCCCTTTTTCTTATTTTTATTATAGGTAGAATCATATTAATTATAGGATCTGATGGCCATAATGTTCCAATTTTAAATAAAAAGTAAAAATAATTACTGTATAAAAATACAATTAATATAAAGTATAGCACAATAAACAAATTGTGGACTATTTCTTAAAAAAATAATTTAATTATTTAATTCTTTCGTGTAGTCTCTGAAGATCCTACTCAATTTATAGCGAAGCTAGAAGCTTTTACACTAAAAATCTTTGGTTTCTTGCTGATTGTTCATTGCAATATCCTTAAGATTTTAACATAGCAATAGTAAACATATCATTCATATATAAAAATTTTTGTTTTTGTTTTTACTATAACGATGTAAATGTAAACAATTTGTTAGTACTTAAGGCTTTAGAAGTTTCCAGCATATAGAAAGATTTTTAATAGGCCTTAGTTTGACCTATTGCCATCATCATATATCCTAATTGTGATATAGTACTAAATGCAATGATTCTTTTTAAATCATTTCCTAATAAACCACATGTACCTGCAAAGAAAGCTGTAGTAGATCCTATGATTACTATTACTAATAAAGCATCTGGACTATATTCTAATATTGGTGAACTTCTTAATAATAAATATATACCAGCTGTTACTAGTGTAGCTGCATGTAATAATGCACTTACTGGTGTAGGCTTATTTGTTAGCAGTAATTTTATTTACTGATCGGACTATATCATTTTTACATTTTTTAATATGAAGCTTCACGTGTAGTCTCTGAGGAACCTACTTAATTATAAAAATATTTTTTTTGGTTTCCTGCTGATTGCCCATTGTGCCAGCTTTAAACTGCCGTAAGCTGCCGCAGCTGCGATATCTTTAAGATTTTTACTAAGATTATTAACAATGTTGAGTACTTAAAGCTTTAGAGTGTTCCAGCATATAGTGAAGTTTATAGAGGCCCCTACTGTGAGGTGAGTTCCCCTTAAAAAAGGGGTAAGTAAAATTAAGGGGGGGATTAAACAATTATATTACTAATTTATATAAAAATTATTATGCTTAAAAAGATTTAACTTCTTTCTCCCTCTCGCGTAAGCGGTAAGCAGGGGTCCTGCGGAGTACGCAACGGTAAGGGGGGAGTAATTAAACTATAAACCTAGCTTATAATTAATTGAATTGATAAAGTGAGACTGAACTAAGGATAATAAAATATCTCGAGATTTGCTGCTTATATGAAGCCTGTGGCCTAGACTACCCCCAGAAGAATGTCTAATTTGAACAGTAATTTTTAATCCAAATTTTGATTCTAATGCACACTTTAAAAGTTCAATTTCCTGTAAAAAAAAAGATTTTGTACTTAAACCCATACCTTTTCCACTCTTAAATCCGTCATCCATAATTCAATGGGCTAAACCTATAGGAGTTAACAATTCCCCTATGTTAAGTGGAACTCTTTTTATAAATCCTTTTTTGGTATCAGACCAAATATACCATTGAGAGTGTAATAAAGTCAATGAAGGCAAAGCCCTAGATTTAAATTTAAATTGAGTTACAGGTAACCCTTTTTTAGGATTAGGGTAAGGAGTAGGAACAGTATTGGTGCAAATAGTAGAATAAATATTTTGCCATAAATGATAAATATATTCTTTATTTTTTAAAGTTATAGAAAAATTAGCATTAGCAGTTGGTTTAGGTTTACCATCTGGTCCTTTCTTATTTATTTGTAAAGACCCGTCACCTAACAGATTACCGACTAAAGGATCCATAACTTCTTTGGGTAATTGAATAATAGGCTGATTTAGTAGCTCTTCTTTATTAGGTGCTCTAAACCTACCTTTACTATTTCTTAAATTATAAGCAGGAACTATTGGAATAATTAAACTACAGTAAATAGATAAATCAACGCTTAAATTATATAAATTTGGCATAAAAATTAAAAATAAAATAACAAGGAAGTAATGTATTTCTTGCTGCACTAACGCAAGTAAATTTGAAGCCAATTTAATACTCTTCTACCATGTAAAGTAAATATCTATTAAATTAAGATATGTTTAGGTATTCCGCAGAACTCTATTTAGGTATAAGCTGAGTATATAACGCCTCGTTTCCTCGGCTTTTAGAGTACACCTTACATCATGCTTCTATCTTCTCCTAGTATTCAAGAGTTATTCGAAGCGAGCATTTATTTTACCTTTTCTTTGCTCTAGCTTTGCAAGCTTTTCAGCAAATGCTAGGGAGTCCTCCCGCTGCCACATTTCCAGGTGCCCCCTTACGGGGGGGCGCTAATAAACATAAAAATAAATGTTGCTTAAAGCATGACGAGTAACCATCTACTCGTTGCTCTTTTCCACATAATACTAAATAAGTATCAGAGGTAGTTTAGATCCGCGAACGGCAATTCCCAGTTTTCCAGAATCCATAATCTTGTGACTATACCCAAGTGATTAGCTTGGCCATCACCCTTAACCTTTTAGAATAGTGACTTAGTAATTATGGCTTTACGCTTTACCCGGAGTTTGATTACTTTAGAGACATAAAACTTGCTTAAGGTTTATTTCACTCCATACTTCCAGGTAACCAAGAATGTAATGGTACATTAGCACTCTTAGCTAAAGCACCACCTAATAATAATAAACAAATTATACTAATAGCTAATTCATTCATATATGGTACTAAAGTAAAGATTTGTGAATAATTGAAAGTTCCAAATAAAGCAAAGATTGCAAAGAATCCTATACTCATTAACATATCCATGGCAATCAAATTTATCATGCAATTAAATATTTTTTTATTTTAAGCTCCGCTAGCAATAGACCTCTGAAAGCTTATTCTCTTGCTTAGAAAGAGTTAATTTTTTCTTTTTGTGTTCATTCTATCTTTGATTAATAGAATTTCAGCTAATCCTTCATCGGTTAGATGTTTACCTTTACCTAAAAAAGCAGCAACTTTACAAAAATCTTGATATTCCAACTGTTTTATTCCTTGAATTGGGTAGGTTTTAAACATTGGAATAATTATATTTAGGTTATCTGCAAATTTAAAAACAGTAAAATTAAAAGCATTTTCACCGTGAGAGTAAACAGCTCCACAATTCACAAATTTAGCGACTAACTCTAATAATTCTTTGTCTCTCTTATTTTGTGTAAGTTTAAACATTAATTGAATAGTATAACCAATTTTAGTTCTATTCGATTTAAAAATACTCACAAAGAAACAACCTTCAGCTGTTACAAAGCCTGCAATTCAATTAGGATCTGGAATTTTAGTATAATTAATTACAGGCCGAGCAACAGGTTTATAATTAGGAAATTTAGATTTTTGAAGATTAGATAAACCTAAATTTATTGAAGCTCTAAGATTAATTATTTGCAGTAATCCTTCTTCAGTCAAGTGCATTTTATTATTCATTAGTTTAACAATTTTAGTAAATAATATAAAATCAGCAGCTTTTTGAGATATTAATGGATAGTTTGAAAAATGTGGTATTATGCAATTTGTTAAATCTTGAAGAGAATTTACTCTAAAACTAGCTTCATTTCTAGTGTTTTTGTTTACGATGATCCCACATCCAAAAAATTCTTTCAATTGTAACAATAAGTTTATATCTTTAGAATTTAGAGATATTTGAAAGCTCGGTTTTACAGCTCAAACTAATCTTCCTTTAATTCTATTATCTTTATAAATTGTAATACCAAAAGATCCTTCACCATCTGCAAATCCTGTAACGAACCAAGGATTAAGCTTAGGTTGCTGCGCTAATAATGTATAAAAATTTCTTTTTTTATTTAATTGTTTAGAAAGGATTTTGACTTGATAGCGACTTTCGCCGCCCATTAGAGTATACCTTAAGCTTTTAGCCTTTGTAGCTAAAAACCAACTACCGTCTACTCGTTGCTCTTTTACAGCCATTATGGCTGACTTTGATCCGCGATAGCCCATTTCAGTTTCCTTCATCTTATGCGTTTTTACCATACCCAGGTAATTATTCTGGCCACATATGGCCTTTCGACCATAGTTTGGTATCTTAAGCTTTAGGGTGTCCCCGGAGTTTGATAGTTTTAGGCACAAATTTGAAATCCAACTTCAAAAAGCACCTCCTCTATTCATAGTAAAGGCTAATATTGCTGCTTTATTAGCTTGTATTCTTGTGAAATAGTAATTAATTAGTAAGTATGATACTACTCCTATACATTCCCAACCTACAAACATTACAAAATAGTTACCTCCACAAATTAATATTAACATACCTCCTGTAAAGGCTGATAAATATGAAAAGAATCTTTGATTGTGCTTGGCTATCAAATTTATCTTGCAATTTAATTTAAGTAAAACTTCTACCATTGTTCATACCTGATTTTATTAATTGGATTAAATTCAATCCTTCTACTGTAAGATGTGAACCTTCTTTCATTAGTTTAGCTATTTTACACCAATCCTTATATTCTAATAATTTTACACCTAATAAAGGATTTTTTTCAAAAAAAGGAATAATTCTGTTATAAATATCTGAATAGTTAAATATTACCAAGCTAATAGCTGATTGTTTTGGATATTTGTAAACATGACCTGAAAAAAAGTATTTCATTAAATTTTCCATTAATATTCTATCTCTTTCATGTTGGGTTATTCTAAATCTTAATTGAACTCGATATCCTAATTTATTTGTTGTTTTAGGAATATTTACATCAAAGCACCCATCACCAGTAACAAAACCTGATATTCAATTAGGATCTGTAATGCCTTTAAATATAATTTCAGGTCTATTAATAGGGGTATTATTAGGAAATTCTTTTTTTAAAAATTGAGATAATCCTAAATTAATTGATGATCTTATATTAATAATTTGATTTAACCCTTCGATAGAAAGATGAGCTTTATTGTTCATAAGTTTTATGACTTTTTTAAACAAAGCAAAATCTGCTGCTTTTTGTGTTAATAATGGATATTGTTCAAAATGACTAATTAATATTAACATATCTTTTACAGAAGATACTGAATAATTTACTATGTTTCGAGTTGGATATTTATATATTGCACCAATTCCACCTAAATATTCTTGTAGTTGTAATAATAAAGATATATCATTTTTATCAAGTCCAATTTGAAATTTCGATTCAACTTGCCATCCTAAAGTTCGTTTAATATTTCTTTTTATTATAATAGAAAATGAACCTTCAGCATCTATTAAGCCAGTCCAAAACCAAGGATTTACATTGGTAGTTGATTTATAGGTAGAAAAATTTCTAGCATTAAATTGTTTAGAAGGGAATTTGACGGGATAATTTCTTTCGAAACCCATTAGAGTACACCTTAATTGCATTTTATTATTTTTAGCTATGCAATAACTACCTTCTACTCGCTGCTCTTTTACAAGATCTGTTTGCAAGACCGACCTTGACTTAGATCCGCGATAGCCCATTTCAGTTTCCTTCATCTTATGACTTTTTACCTTACCCAGGTAATTATTCTGGCCACTTATCCATTTGCAAAGATAGTTTGGTATCCTAAGCTTTAGGGTGTTTCCGGAGTTTGATAGTTTATCCCACTGTAGCATTTTCCCATAATGCATTGCAGGATCGGCAGCTAAATAACTTATACTATAAATATGGATTAAAGTTGAACAATATATAACCGCTAATCCTAAGGATACTGTTAATTGATCAAAATAGAATTCCCAAGATATATTTAAGATTTCTGAGTCTAACCATGTACCTATATTAATATATACAGGTGAACCACATAAACCTACTTCATAGAAAGCTATAGTTATTAATAGTGAACTAATTATTAAACTTCCACAGGTTACTAAATGTGATCCTGTTACTCCTACTTTTCTCCCTAATAATCCTGAAACTAATGAACCTAATATTGGTAATACTATAATACTTAAATACATCTTTTATTGTACTCTTAATGAGATTGTACCTCTTAATCTATAGTATGCAACTAAAATACTTAAACCTATAACAGATTCTGCACCTGCTATTGATATTATATATATACTAAATGTTTGACCTACATTATCATCAAAACCATATGAACTAATTAATACCAATAAAGTTACTGATAATAACATTATCTCTATGGCTATGATCATCAGTATTATATTTTTTCTATTTAATATAAAACCTAATATTCCTATTAAAAATAATAAAATTGATAAATTCATTTTTTTTTTAATTTTTTACATTCTTGTCTACATTTAATAATTGCTTTGTATGTTTTTTTAAACCTTATATTTACTTTTTAATTTTCTAATACTTGGCTTTAGATTACAAATTAATAATTCTATAATATTCATTTATTGAAATTTTTTTTATCTGGCTTATTTTTTTTTATTAAGCTTTAGAAAATTTGCCATAGCTACAGCTTAGACTGCTACAATCTATTATTTATGAAAAATAGTTAACTACTTAAATTGAATTCAAGGGTTTATCTACTTATTTAGTTATAAATACTAAAATAGTATCCATCGATTCAATTCACTATGTAAGTATTTTTTTATACCTAAATTTTTTATAAAAACAAATAAACAAACAAATAAACAAACAATAAGTTATTTATTTGTATCTTGGAGAAAGATAGAATCGAACTATCATTTTTGTAGTGCAAGTACAACTGATTACCATTATCGGATTTCCCCTATTTTTTTTTTTAATTTCTTATTAATTTATAATTTAGTTTTCTATAATACATAATTCTTTTAAGAGTGTTTTTGTTTTATTTTTTTTAGATTGTAGGGGTTCCCTCACCAGAGTGAGTTTTGCTTACCTGTTAATTTAGCCACGCTCCCTGACCCTGAGCTTCAACTAATGTATTAATATGTTGATGATTAGCATTGATTGCATTTCAACAGGATAAAAGGTAAAATTAAAATTTTTCTTAAAAACAAACATACTTGCTGTTACCCTCACCACAAAAATGTGTATTAAAATTAATTAGATTAGCTTAGATTAGCTTAGATTAACAAAATAGTGGGTTTCTTGTATTCTTGATCGCAATAAAAATATTAATAATTAATATAAACTTACAATTGAAAGCTAATAATATTAAACTATATTAAATCACAATTTTTTTTATTACTTTTAAGCTAAAGTAAAATTTAAATAAACACAATATCAGCCAACAAGTTTGAAAAGCAAAAATATTTTATTTTATTTTATTTTTTATATACTATTTTTTTTACTAAAAATTTGATCTTTACTTATTCTAGCTTTTAGCAGAAAAACAAATAAAAACAGCTAAGGTAAAATTTAAATGAATTAAACTATTTGTGCTATCCTATTTAATAATATATTAGCAGGCAAGTGTTATATTTAAAAATATTCTTATTTTAGATTAAGTATTTCCCCAGAAGTAAACACAAACAAATAGTTGGGTCGACTACCCGCACCGTGATTAGTGAACCTGTATTTTTTGGATCAGTAACTGGCAACGAATAGCCTCCCACCGAACCGTACGTGCAACTTTCACTGCATACGGCTCTCCCCGAATGTTATGAATTTTCAGAGGCTTTCGTCTCGCTTGTATGTAGGTCTTTTAGACTTATTCCGTCGTATTTACCATTGTGTATTTGCACATGGCAGTTCGAGCAGACTGGAATCTGTTTTCTGTTTAATCGAGACATTAGTTTAGTAAAGCCTTTAGCCTCCTGGTTTGATTTTCTAATATGTTTAACGTGATGCATTTCGATATTTTCGGTGGCACCGCAGATCAAACAAGGTTTCCAGAAATTGTATTGAGTTCTTAGGGTCCAGTTTAGGAACTCAAAAGGGTTAGGAAGGGAGGTATGTTCCGGCCATTTTAGAAGTCTTCTATAGTGAGGAAGGGTGTAAAAGGATATTTTTTGTGTCTCAGTCGATGACAGGGTGTTTCCAAATTTTGCGAAGGTTTTCTTTCTGGATCTGAGATTAAATTTTCTTGCCAGAGTTTTCGCACAAGAGTGTTTTAGAATGTAGTTTACAATAAGATGGAATACGTGTCTGTTCGTCGCAATTGAGTAATAGTTCAGTAAACCTCTAGTCAGCATGTTGTATCTAGAGACTATATCCCGATGGCTAAGGAATATCCAACTAGTTTTAGCAGAAGTGGTTATTTTTGAGCCGGGGGTATAGTTTTTCAAGAAGCCTTCGGTGGCTAGTTTGTTTAGAATCTTGTCAACAGGCACTAGTAACCACATTCTATTATGGCTTATTTTTCTTTTCCTGATATGGTTTCCTATTCTTGAAACCGTGAAGTTAGATTCTTTCGGTTTGTTTATTTGGAAGTAAAAACCAAGGAATTGTCCTTTGTCCCTTAATAGATTGGTTATTTTTGTTTTGTCTTGACTCAATTCTAGTTTTAGCACTTCGTTTAGGAATGTTGCTATTTTGTCTTTTATTTCGGTTACTAGTTCTATTGGGCCATAGGCTCCAACAATCCAGTCATCAGCATATCTTACATATCTTAGTCTAGTTCCGTTTGGAAGTCTTGAGGGTATCGTTCTTCTTTCCTTTAGAAGTTTGCTGATTTCGTTAGTTACCTCGATACTTCTATTGGCAACTTGAGGGTATTTGTCTCTAAGGTATTGTATTCTTCGCATGACTTTGTCGTACACAGGGTTTCTTGTTGTAATGTCTTTAGCCGTACTATGGTGTTTTTTAATCAGTCCTTCGATGAATAGATCGAATTCATGTAAATAGATGTTAGATAGTATTGGTGAGATAATACCACCTTGTGGTACGCCCGTTAAGGAGTCTCTTTTCACTCCTTCTTCTACATATCCAGCTTTAACAAGTTTCCAGTACAGGTCGATGAATTGTTGATCTCCTATTTTCTTATGTAAAAGATTGGCTAGGGTTTTATGGTTCACGTTGTCAAAGAATCCTTTTATGTCACCTTCTATTGCCCATTGGGTTCCACTCCATTTGTCTAACTGGGCCAGTGCTGTGTGGCATCCTCTGTTGGGTCTAAATCCGTGGCTGGTTGGTAAGAATTCAGGTTCATAGATAAGATTAAGTAGGAGTGCCATCGCTTTCTGTACCACTTTATCTCTGGGTGTTGGAATTCCAAGGGGTCTCAATTTCCCATTGGCCTTGGGAATTCATATTCTTTCTGATGGCTTGAATTGGAACGTTTCTGTGTTCAGTTCTGTGGACAATCTCTTGAAATAGTTTTGGGAGATGCCGTCCAGTGTCTGTCCGTCCGAACCGGGTGTCATATTTCCGGGATTTGATTTTATCATATGGTATGCACTGAATAGAACGTCTTCGTTGCTTATTAGTTTATACAAACCGTAGTACTTACCATTACGTACTTTCATTTTCATCAGCAAGTCCTTACCATTAATGTACTTGTCATTAACAGCAGAGGTAGATGATGAGAACATTCGCTGCCCCACTTTAGTAATAGAGTGGCATCCTTTCCTATTACCTAGTATTGAGGCTCCGTCTCCATAGGAATTGCTTCCCTTAGGAAATCCCTTAATTGATTCTCTTTTGGTATTGTCGATTTTAGGCCCGAGTATAGTATTTTGTTTAATACTAGGTGTCATCGCAGCTACTATATGTCTATTATTCCCGATTAGAGATATTACGATATAATTAGCGATGCTAAATGGGTTCTGGAGCGCCCCACCCAACTCAATGATGTGACCATGATCAATCTTTCCTCGCAGGAGACTATAGATTTTTGATCCAACTCCCACTTTACCAGCATGCTGTGGTCCCTTATCCATTTCGGCGTCAGGTAAGCTGATTAGATTACATAGATTTGTAGCAACTATGATGCCTTGATCCACTATTCTACGCAGCCGAGCTAGGGTGCTGTCAAAAGACGGTAGATTAGTGAATAGTGCACTTCCAAAAGATATCCATGAAGGCGCACAAAATAGCCACACAACATCAACCATATGCCAATATAAGATACTAGCTTCAAAATTAAAGTGGTGTTTTGTTGTACTATGGTAGTTAATTATTCTTGTTAATGCTACAGCAATAAAGATTGTTCCTACAATTACATGTACAATTTTGTTAGCGTAATAACTCTTTATTTATTACTTCAGTAATTTACAATACTGTTCAGACTATGTCATCAATACTATTAATTATTTGTACCTTCTATGTTTTGTGATTTATTACTTTTTCGTAAAACGTATTATCTTATCACCTTAATGGGATACAACGCAAAGACATTAATAAGGACATATTAGTATTGTAGGGCATTCGTGGCAGGATTATTGTAAATATAATACTCACCTACTAGTCGTTGAACCTTCATATATTTTTATTTATATATATTAATATATGCTTGGCTACAAATTATCCTAAAAAAATAAATTTAAGGAACTTCTTGTAATTAACCCTATTTTCTAAAAAAAAATATAGTTATTAAAAATATTTAACCGTGCGATATAAAAACACCACCTATTCAATTGCAATTGACACTTGCATGCCAACTATCTTTGTATAAAAATGTTACCCTTTAATATAAGCCACCGGGCTACTTACCTAAAATAATATTCTAAATAAAAAATAAATTTATAATTTTTATATATCTCTCCAGTTAATAAACTGTTCTTAATTTTAGCTCTTTTTAATTTTTTTTTAATACTCTACTCTACTACACTCTAAAATACTAGGAAAATTCATTTTTTTATTATTACTAAGTCTAGTATCAATACAAATGTTACTATTGTTTAGACCTTATGAAACTAATTTATTGGTTCCTCTAATTTATCTTAGACCTTATTTAAGGATAAAGGTTAATTTAATATGGGTTGATTAAAAAAAAAACAAAAAAAAAGATTATTTTTTATATTATCTAGTTTTTGATTTCGCGATTCCATTTTAAGGGTTATTTTCCATTTTATTGCCTTGTTTACCGTTAAGTGCAGATGGGGAATTTAATTTCTAAAATTATTCCAACCTTTTTTATTTTTTAATTTCACTTATGAATAGTTTACCTTCTGGAATTAAATCTTTTTCTTGGGCTAGATAACCTAAATAATAAGTATCTATATTTATAGACCAATCTTTAAAATCCTTTAATTTTTAATTTTTAAAATACTTGACTTATTTTAATCCGAAGGGTTAAATTTTTTTATTATTTTTTAAAAATGCTATATCATTTATATCTAAGACAACAGTAACAGTAACAGTAACATTAGCATTCGGTCTACTATTTCGAGCTTTTGTTATATTTATATTAGATTCAATATTTAAAATTTCTTTAATTCTCTTAAATAATTCTTTAATATGATTTTCATATTTTAAACTTGGTTTAGCCGTCTCCTAAAAGCTAACCAATATTTTGTTAAATGAAGATTATTAAAATTTTAAGGCTAAATAATAATTATCCTTTTTTATTTTCTTATGTAAATTCATCATTTCTAATTTACCTTCAGGTGATAAATGTTTATTCTCTTTAAATAAATTAACCCGAAGGGTAATAATTATAACTATTTAATCTAACTCTAACATAATTAAATATAGGTATTATCACTTTTATAAGTGAATTTTTATCGTTTACAAAATAATGACACCTGAAATAGAAATATGCCCGCAATTTAATTTGTTTTTAATATAATCTAATACACATAAATCATTAATATTAAAGATATTTGAAAAGTTAACATTGCTGTAGTATAATTATTATTATTTAATTTTTTTAAGGTTATATTGAAATGGGCTTTCCTTCAGCATATGTAAAACCAGTAAACCATTCTAAAAACTAAGTGCTTATGTAATCAAGGGATATATGATTTTGTTTGTTGTTATTTTATTGGCGATTGCAACTCTAGACTTGAGTCAATTTTATTGAAAAGTGAATTTAAAGGAGTCGTATTAAGTTTAGATAGGCAGGAGTTGGGGAAATCGGAATTTAATTAATTTAAAAAAGGTTTAGTAATATAACTAGTGCTAAATTTAAAGTAATTTATTATTTTAATTATGTTTGTTTTTAAAATATTAATTTTTTTAGGGACTACTAAGATTAATCCATGTAAACCTGTACTAGCATAAAAGGCTGATCCATATACACCATCTGAGATTGTAAATCCAGCTTCAGAATATTCAAAGTATTGTAATCCAGTGAATATTAATGCTAATAGTATTGTAAAGATTCCTCCATCTATTGCTCCTTTTCTATTTCCTGCTATTAAAGCGTGGTGTCCATAAGTAACAAATGCCAAATCTCCAACTATAATAAATTTAAGAAAGCATTAAAACCTTATTAAACATTTGAATATTATAGTCCTTGTACTTTACATTAAATTGTTTCTTCAAATTTACTGTACCTTTTGAAATTAATATAAAGCCTTTGAAAAGAATTTTTATTTAAATAACTCTTATATTACTTAACATATAAAATTTATACTTAAAATAAATTATAATTCTTATTGAGATTCCGACTGTACATTAAGCATTTGTATATTATAATTTAATAATAACAAACACCCACCAATGAACCAGTCTGTAGCGATCTATTAAAAAAAAGCTAATTTAACTTCTTTAATAATTAAACCGACGGTCTTATAATTCAAATGTATTACGTTGACCGTTTTCATTAGTGTCGCCAAAATTTAATAATTAAATTGTATTTATTAAAAAAAATTTGACTATATAAAATATTGATTTAATTTTGTTTTCTTTTTTATATTTTTACTTGTTATTAATTATCCTCATCTGTCTTGACGGTACTCTGCTTAAGGTTATAACAAGATAACTGTTTTTAACCCACTCAAAATTTAGCTTATTATTATACAATTTGTTGCGTAAGCAGGGAGCTATAAAATTTAATAAAAGGTAATAAAAATAAGAAGGGCAAATATTTATAATTTTTTTATAAAAGGCTAAAAATATTATTGGTTAAAACACACTCGCAGTTGCTCAAGTCAGCTAGCAACAGTGTGATGACCTTTGTACTTACAAATTAGTTACTGAATATAATATTTATAATTTAGCTATAAATAAACATTTTCCCCTTTCCCGCCTAATTTACATTGTTTAATGTTTTATATTTTAGGTACTAAAGGATCAAAATTACTAATTTTATAATACATAGTAGGATGAAAAAGTGGAGCTACTATTTTTATTAATTCTTTAAAACTAGATTTAGGTATATAAATACTATATTGATTGATTATTCCTGTTTTATGTATTGAAGATTCAAGATTATATTTATTTTTTAAAACTAAAGCTAAATATTGTATTTCTTTAAGTGTAAAACCATTAGTACAAAACTTAAATCCTTTTTTTTTAAAAGATGTTCCATCATCCATCATTCATACAGCTAAAGCTAATGGAGTTAAATAACTGTCTATATATTTAGGTACTACTTTTCTAGTTCCATTTGGATAAAAAGATTCATATATTCAATCAAATGAAGAAAAGGTAAAAGTTCTAAATCTATAATAATATCTAATTTCATCACTTTTTACTAAAGGCCTTGAATATAATTTTGGTATTTCCGGGTGTGCATATCCTAATTTACTTATGAAACTGTGTAACCATAATAAATATTCACCATTAACTTTAGCTTGATAATAAACAAAACGGGACCCATTTACAGATTTTTCCATAGATCCATCACCCAATAATGAACCTACTAAAAAACTAAGTATATCTATATTGTGAGGACCTATACGGTATAAAGGATTAATCCTGGGAGTACTAAAAGGCAATGTACTAGCCATACAAAAAATTAAATCAGATATTTTACATTTGTGGCAAACACCACTACTCAATAATAAGATTGTATTTAATAAGGGGATAGCAAAAGGATCTAAGGGTGTTATACCAAGAGGAGGCCAAGTACCTCCTATTTCTATTGCAGGTGATAAACTTGAGTGGAAGAATGCCCAAAATACAGATAGGAAAGCAAATATTTCACTTATAATAAATAATACTATACCTAACATTAATCCACTTTTTACTTCTTTGGTGTGGTTACCTAAATATGTACCTTCTATTACTACATCTTTAAACCATAATACCATTCCAAATAGAGTTAAAATAAAACCTGAAGTTAAAATATAACCTCCATATGGATAACCATGCATATAGCTAACAGCTCCTATTGTTAAATTTAATAAAGAAAAACTAGTTAAAATTGGCCAAGGAGAAGGATCTACTAAATGAAAAGGAAAATGTTGAAATTTATTTATTGTTTTAGTTTGAAGCATTCTTTTTTTTATAATAGTTTCATCACATTCTATCTTAAAACTTATTGTTAGTATTTAAATATTACTTAACTGAAAAGTTTCATTAGGTTCGATATATTATATAAATTTGTGTTTATATATTTTATATTTATATTACTGCTTTAGTAGCAGTTTAAATTTACATAAAAAGATTTTTAAAACCTTTGTAAAGGCATTTCCTAGTTAAGGTTAATTAGAGGTTGTAAAGAAAAAATAAAGGTAAACCAAAACAACCTAAACTGACTATCCCTCAACAGTGTTTTTTACTGTACTGACTTAATTTATTCGTTTAAGATAAGTAAAAAAGGGTATATGACAGTTGTGAAGCTGAAGATATGCTTAACTTTAGTTAATTTTTTATAAAAAATCTGTAACTCCTTAAAATGAAATAATCCAAAATCGAACAAAAATTAAATTTTTTATTTTTAACTGGGACTAGAATAGCTTAAAATATATTAACCTATAATTATAATTATTTATAATAATTTATATCTTAATACATTATTCTTTTATACTAAATATTTATTTTATTTTATTTTATTTAAACAGTTTAATTAGTATATGTGTATTCTTACATAAGATATGTTCTTAGAATATTTTTAACTTTAAATATTAAAGGATAATATTAACTATTAGTAAACTTTTTAACTAATTTAATAAAGTTATTCTTTGTAATCTTATATTTATAATATTAATAATTTATATTTGTAATCTTTATTTATCTAAAATACGCAGGAATTAAATTGTATTTTACTATAATAATTTATAAAACTTTTATACTAACTTTAAATTAAAATAACTAATATTAGTATGCTATTATTATCTTTTAAATAATTTATAATTTTATATTATTTTAAAGATAATAATAG
>Ga0153987_1000303_pt1 | contig 16975 bp, 20 predicted proteins | sample TSNC071MetaG_FD_102279 | JGI IMG/M metagenome (GOLD analysis project Ga0153987, IMG submission 102279) | Attine ant fungus gardens microbial communities from North Carolina, USA - TSNC071 MetaG | ecosystem: Host-associated > Fungi > Mycelium > Unclassified | place: USA: North Carolina, William B...
GTCTGTACAGTAACAGGCTCACCTGGAACATGAATGTGGTCTACAACGACTACGGCACAGGACAGGTTTGCATCTAGTAGAACCAGCATCTAGAACAGGATCAGGGGAGAAGCACGTTGGTTCCGAGAAGTAGAGACAATGAGCAGGTGAGATGATGAAGTAGGACAGGAGCACATGGTTGGGATTGGCATTAGCAGAGCTGTCAAAGATGAGTGCGCTGATGGGCCAGATGGAGCCAAGACATGGGAGTGTGCAAGAAGTCGAGGAAGGGCATGTATTGTTTTTTCTATTTTTAATTTTGATTGAGTCTTGAACAATTGTATCAATATACCTCTCAGGGTGGAGGGGATGGAAGCAACATACCTTGGCACCTACCTTCATATCTGAAGCTCTTTGGATTGTAAAAAGGTTGCACCCTTGATCTATCCAAGGACAGAGAGTGTAGAGGATGAAAAGGAGTATTTCCAAGTATACCTCAGAAAGAGAGAACTTGTTGTTCCCCTTTCTTTCTGGATTTATTTATACTATTCTAGTTTGTTACAAGTTACTACTTACTGAAGCTTTACTTGTAACAACATTACTAGTCCAAGTCATCATTTGTTACAAGTTACTGTCCACTAAAGCTGTAGCAAATGTAAGATTGAGCTATCCCACAAACACACTTTAAGTCAGAGTAGACAAAGAGAACTTGATAAGAGTTCCCACTGCATTATTCACTACTTATATACAAGCAACCCCATTTATTAGCACTTGTACATACGCATGCTCATTGCATCAGTAATGAGTTATCTTGTCGTTAGGCTGCGGCTTTGTCTTTTGATCTGTAAAATCAATGAAAATAAAAGGAAAATAAAAATAAATATTGACTTAGCCATGGTGGCTAGTCATTGCTTGAAGAGGCAGCTCATGACAAAAGCCTTACTTGTAACAATATCACTAGTTCAAGTCAATGTCTAATAATATCCAGTCTGACAATTCTCCAAGAAGTCTTTTACTCTGAGATTAGTCCATTTGATTGTCCATGGAAGGTCCAATGTCTCCTTCAATTGTCTTGTCTCCCTCCTCTGTTTCTTCTAGCAGCTAGTCCTCCTCCTCCCACTCTTGATAAGATTTGTAATCCTCCTTCTTCTACCCTTGATAAAACCTATAGTCTGTCAGCAACTAACAGTTACCTCTTGAGCCGGTATAAAGCCAACTGCTCAGAGGAGGTTTCTTTTAGGGTTAGAAAGAGAACTCAATGGAGTTCCTGTTAGATTACAAACTCCTTAAATACTAGTACAGTGTTTGTACATGTATCACTACTCCCACAGTCCCTAGACCATCCAATGTCCAATTGTTCCTAGTCAATATCTACAGACCCTCATAAGGGTCACACATCTCCCCCATTCTGTCACGCTCTTTATCTGTCACTCCATAATATGAATATTCATCTTCCAACAATCTCCCTTTGTTGTCTAACTCCTCAATATGTCCAGAGGTCATGACATAGTCCCATTTTGTAATACCAAAGTTCGCAGCAAAATCCATAACAGGGAGAGTGTTAAATTAAATTATGTAGTTCCACAGGTTGAGCTTGCTTACTAAGCAAGACTCCTCTTTGTCTCTTACTGCTGTCTCACTGCAATCTAAGCTTCACTCAAGATCCTCTCTGTTCCATAGGTACTCTATCTATTAACTGTTGGATATACTAGTGAGTGGGCCATCATTTGTCCCCACTGCTATTGCTGCTCCCCATCCTTCTAACAGTTTCTGGATTATATACCTAAATTAACTAAGAAACCGCTCCATAGAATGGTGTTTCCATGACATCTTGGTGTTATTCCATAATGATGATATCATTCTACAACACACATGTCACAGTGAATGTAGACAGCTGAGGAAATTATACAGACAAGCCAATCACCTTATAGCCACTCTCTCTACACTGTTGGACCAGTCATAGTGGAGTCTCCACAACATAGGTATCAGCTGAGGTGGAATGGAGGTAAAATGGAGACAGTGGAGCTCTCTGTTCCTTTGTGACAGGTGAGTGCATCAGTCCATTTCAACAGAATTACTCGTAATTCTGGACTCCATCAAAAAACATTGGAAGTGGTGTCAGAAGAGGTTCCCCTTACATAACCACAATACAACTCAGATAGAAGTATAGTTAACTCCATTCAGAATTGATGGAGGTTGAAAGCTATGCTGTAGGCACTGTGAAAGCCTTGTAATGATTGACACAGGATGAGGTGATACTGAATGATTTATTGGACAGCCTCATTAGCAGACTACAATAATTATGAGGATCAATTATCTTCTCTGACACACAATCATCATCTTCCTCTCAAGTATATTTTTTATTCATCATGGGCTTCTTTGAGAATGCATACGATTTTGATATCTATGGAGGAAGATTTTACGATATTAGAGGCGATCAAGTCAATGCTGACCGCGATGATTCGACAAGAATTGGTCAAAGAGGAAACGAAACTTATATCTCACCCAGTCTGTCGCATCAAGATGATAAGACCTGCGGTGTGTCTCATCGTTTGTCGATTCGCTCTAGCATTCAGAATCCGTTATCCAGGCCAGCCGGCGGACCGTGTGCCAATAGATCCTCAATCTTCTATCTGCAGTTATTGCCCCTTACTTTGAAGAAATAATAACTACTAATTCATTCCTAAGATCCTCAGCTGAGGCAGGAATGGAAAGAGTGGAAAGAATGGCAACTATTTCAACAACAGCAGCGGTCTATACAGTCAGGCCTTGTTGATACACAATCGCCTGAAAGCTCTGATTCTCAAGAGCAGCCTTCCCAGTCTGCCATTTCGCAGTCGTACACAGCCCAAAATACCATTGTCGCACCCGATACTCAAAATCACCCAGTCACCGAGGAAGATCATTCACTGCAGGAGATGACTTCTCGTTTGCAACATCAAATAATCGAATAGACAGGGTGCCCGTATCGCGCCGAAAGTAAAAGCATTTGATAAGACTAGGTTTGATGTATCTGAAAGCTACGTACATAATTCCCAAGGATTTTTATCACCATTTGGTGGTCCTCGAATTCATCCTGTACAAATTAAAACTATCGTTACCGTCGTTATGATTGTTTTACTTTTTGTTCATGTGTTTTTATCTTCATCCTTATGGGCAACCTAAGTTAATGAGCGACGATCAGTTTGCAACTAAAGTCTGTTCAATATTGTTGATGAAGATTAACGTCTACATATGCGCAAGGGAATGTGCAAATATCAATTGATGTTCAGGAATGGGAAAAACAAAAGCGTTGACAACCCATGAAAAATCTCCTTAAGAGTACAAAGTACAACCCAATTATCTTGACCAGTTGTATTCTCCTACTCTGTTCTGTATACGCAAATATCAGATGAAATCAGTACACAAATAACCACCTGCAAATAAAGTTTAGCAGGTAATTGATAGTTACTGCATATTAGCAGCAAAGCTGAGAGATAAACTATGGAGTATTGAAATATATCAAAAACACTTGAAGAGTATTGATGTGTGATGCCTATAACATCTATTCCAATAAATGGTTCGTTGCAAACGCATCTGAGACGAGTGTATGCCAGCAACAAGGAATACATGACCTCTAGTGGGTTTCCGAAGATGGAGAAGTGATATAGATGAGATAGAAGTGTCACATTCGAATCGATGCGAGATGCTGGCGGAATTTTTGAGGTGATTGGATTTCTATGTATTCATCAAGTGGACCATGTCAAGGTCACCTGTCCGTCGGAATTCGGATTCGGATCCCACAAGTTCTCATTGTTTTACCACAGATGGAAAGAAAGATTACGAAGGCTCTGGCAGGGAATTCCATCTTCTTCAGAGTGGATATCAAATCCGGTGGAACTTGAAGATGTGGGATATGCTATAAATGAGCGTGTGAGAAATTCCGCCCCAAATGAGAAACAATTTCTCGTATAGAAGTGCAGCATTGTAACTGTTACAAGTAATGTGAACATGATGGAAACATTGAAGTTTCAACTCGTTGTGGTTTTATTGAAACATCTGGATGCATTAGGCTTTTCTAATGGAGCAAACAGTATTTTTTATTAAAAAAGTTCAACCACGTACACAGTCCGCGGAGGAGAAAACGCTATTGGTTGGCGAAGAAACACACCTTGGGTATCGTTTGTGAACACTGATGTAAAGACAGACCGGAAGATATGATAACTAACAAATCAATTAACAAATCACACTAGTGGCAGCAACGTGTGAGCTAGAACAATACATGACAGTGGAGAAAAGATGGGGTTCTAAGATTCCATTTCCCACCTAATTTGCTTTTATTGTCACAATTATCTTCTTGAACTCTCAGATCTACTACCGCCATCCAACGTTGAAGTAAATTGAGATCAAGTCACCAAACAATGAATTCCAAGATAGAGAACTTCCACGCACTCCGTGAGTTGGGGGCGAAGCACATTACAAAGGGATTAGGAAGGATTACGGAGGGGATTATGGTGAAAGGAGAAGGAAGTTATGTGTATTACGACGATGGAAGGAAGATGTTAGACTTTACGTGTGGAATCGGTGTTACCAACCTCGGTGTGTACACTCTCCTTGCTGTTCAATAATTACTTATAACGCACTGTAGGACATACTCATGAACGAGTCAGTCGTGCCGCAGCAAATCAATGCATGCAACTCGTTCATCCTCAATGTAGTATCTCCATGCATGAGCCTTATCTTCGTCTTATTGAACGCCTTCTCCCCGTCATGCCTCATGCTTCCCTCGACTCGTTCTTCTTCTGGAACTCGGGGACCGAGGCTGTTGAAGCTTCACTCAAGATGGCTAGGTATCTTACAGGGAGACAGAATGTCATCTGCATGCAAGGTGGATATCATGGCAGAACGTATGGTGCCATGGCCGTGACGAAGAGTAAGACGATTTATTCCGAGTTTACAGGGTCTGGGATGGTGAGAATTTCTCCTGTATTCATCATCATTCAAACTGGGTTAAATATGATCAGCCTGGGGCGTACTCTATCCCCTTCCCATACTGGCATCAATTTAATTTACCACCATCCACGCACGAGAGCGTGCTGGTCCAGCAATCACTTTACCAACTTGATCTCGTACTAGCCCAACAGACAGCGCCAAAAGATACTGCAGCCATTATTGTCGAATCTGTCTTAGGAGAAGGGGGATACATTCCTGCCCCAGTAGGATTTTTTCAAGGATTACGTCAAGTCTGTGATAAACATGGAATTTTACTCATTGTTGATGAAATTCAAGCTGGATTCGGTAGAGCGAGTAACGGGAAGGAATTATTTGCGATAGAAGAGAGCGGAGTCAGGCCGGACATCATGCTTATTGCTAAAGGGCTTGGGAATGGGTTTCCGATTAGTGCTGTGATCAGCAGGAAGGAACTGACGGATAGGTTAAAGCCTGGGAGTATGGTGAGTAGCACCAAACTCGTCTGAAATGTATGCTCACCATCAATGACAGGGAGGAACGTATGCAGGTAATGCGGTGTGTTGTGCTGCTGCCGCTGAAGTCCTCGATGTGTTCCGCGAGGAAAAGGTGTTAGACAATGTGGCTGAACGGTATGTCCTCATCTTTCCGTTCCTCTTATTGATCACATACATGATCGCAGGTCAAAACAACTTTTTACCTCCCTTCGCAAACTTCAGTCCTTAGCCGATCTCTCTCCCTATATTCTCGACGTCCGCGGAAAAGGTTTAATGATAGGCGTGGAATTCGCGTCGCCAACGTCGACCATATCTGGCTCCATCACAGATATTGGGGTTGTGAAAGGTGCCCCGGAGAAGATGGCAAGGAGGGTGGCCAACAAATGTATCGAGAAGGGGATGTTAATCCTGACAACGAGCGTGTATGAGGTCATCAGGTTCATTCCGCCATTGAATATCAGTGAGGTGGACCTTGAAAAGGGTGTGAACATTTTTGTCGATGCAGTTAAAGAGGTTGTTATGGAAGGATGAACAATACGTGTTGAGTGTATTTATCGCTGTGATGAGTGCGTACTGCTGGAACAATCAATGAATGTGTGTTTATTGAAGTGTCTCGCAATGTTTGAAGATATGTGCTCAATAGTCTCTGAATCATCTTAACAAGTTACACGCCTCCCTATCAGGATCGAGGCTCCTCCCTGTAGCCTTTCTCATATGATTTGTTCTTAGGATTCCTGTAGTATGTAAGTGACGACCTCAAAATTTACTGACTGGTGTCACTACGTGGCAAATTAATATGATCTCCAGATGATTTCAGGGTCATCAATCGGTGAGAAGCCCTTCATTCATTCCTTCATTGAATTGGCACTCATCTACATCCGTATGAATGGGATTGAATATGCCGCTGTCAGTACTTGACCTCAGCATTCCTATAACGTGTATTACACATGGGATACACGTGCCATTATCGGTTGCGAAGTTTCCTCAGCGCTGGGTATATTACTCTCAAAAACTAGTAAGACCCCTCTATAAGGGAAATGACTTTTCTCCTGCGAAAACCATCTGCATACTTATTAATGCTGCTGACGATGGTCCCTACCTTTCCCCTCCAACTGAGTCTTTTCTTTCTAGTGTTGTGTTCAACTCCCTTCCCAGTTACCGATGCTGCTGTGATTATATTTCCGGTCCATGATGATATTGTCCTGCACCAGGACCGGGGTTCCTCTGGGACACGCGTTCCCGCAGAAAGTCATCAAAAGTGCTGGGAGGAATGTGTAAGTGAAGGCGACGATTCCGATTATTGTGAAGGTAAAACTTTTTCATCAATGCATGAGGGTAAGTTCAACTAAGGCCTTGCCTTAGAAATATGTTGGTTGAAGGGTGAGAAGAGCATCTACAGAGAAGGCTTTCCAAAAAAACGTAGTGGGCTTGATGGGAATGATGCAAATGCTTGTTGGGAGGAATGTACGGGTAGAGAAGGTGCAGACGCGGACTATTGCGAAGGTAAGATCCTTGGAGCAACCAGTTCGAATCCAATTTCTATCCCCCTTCTCGTATATCAGAGATCTGTCGTAATCATGATCATGGTGATGAGGGCAGGGGTGATCATGAAGTTGACAACGGAGAAACAAGAATTGGCATCTTGACACAAACTGTGCAGTTCCAGGGTATAGATGACGAAGATATTTGTTGGGAGGAATGTACGAGTAAAGAAGGCGCGGATGCAGACTATTGTGAGGGTGAGCGTCGTCTTATGTATGAGGTTGACGAAGACTTACATTTTCTATTTTATTCTAGAAATATGTCGAAACCACGACCACGATAAGAGACCTAATGATGGGAACGATGCTGACATCGATAGAACGTTGATAAAAATCCCTTGGAAATCTGGTTCTTACCAGAATGTCAATGAAGTCGATGACTCCAGAGTGGACGAAGATGCTTGCTGGGAAGATTGTACAGGTAAAGGAGCTGATGCAGACTACTGTGAAGGTGAGCGGCGTGTCTAAATTTCCCAGACCTCAATTGGTGTTGAACATTGGATATCAATGAACTCATCCTATTACAGAAATTTGCAGAAATCATGACCACGGCAACGACGACGATAATGACAGCGGTGAGGACCTTTTCACCCCCCCTTTGCAGACGATTCTCCAGGATCATATCAGTTCCCTACGTGGCGGCAGTCAATAAATGTGACCGAGACTATCTATAGTTTGAGGGAAGAGATTTCTCGGACCCATGATAGTGACTGCATAAACTAATTCGTGATTTTGATCACTGTTGGTAGTGGTATCATATTAACATATGTTTATCAGCCCGGGATGAGTGACACCACAATAATATACATTTCTTCAAGATAAAATAAACATTCACAATAAATGGAGACTGACTCGCAAGGAAGCACACAAACCTGGAGTCCAGAAATCCAGAGAGAGGACACTTTTTGACTTATGGCTGGCTCGTGTATCACGACAATCTTTTGAAGGCTACGTTATAAAAAAGTAGCTGTCAGTTACTTATTCTTATGGCTTGACTGTCTCAGGATTCATGTCCTCTCCAGATGTTGATCGGGAACTTGAAGGTGGAAACATATTTGTGCAAGAGAAGAAAATCCCAGTTTCACCTGGGATTGAACAGAGATTCCATTCCAAGCATTCTGAATTCAATATTTTACTAAAATTTGGGTCCCATTCTATAATTGCAATGTGCCAAGCCTCGGGTGCACTGACTCAAACACGATTGAGCTTCTATCTAATCTTCTATCTTGTGATTATCACCTATGAGACACCGTTGAAAATGTGGTTCGTTGTTTGTACTTCACGCTCTCATGTCCAAGGCTGAGGGACAACCAGATTTTGTTGGAAGACCATACAAAATTTTGACATGTGCAGAGGGTACATTAAAGGTGTTGATCCTACACCAATTACCTGCACCTTTCATCGGTCGTATCGTGGCTGATAATCAGCCCAAGCCAGGGCTCGAACAAAACGTGCGCAATATCTATATGTCCAGAGATACACTGAAAGATATGGCCACAATAGTGGTTAGTCAAACCATTCAACGACGGGTACCTGTTGCGAATCACCCACAGCGGGTCTAGCTCTGGACATTTGTATGCGTATGCTTACCCTAATGGACGGTCTGAAGTGGTAGTAAGCGAGAACTTTGTGCCGGAGTATTGTGTATTTCGTATTGAGAAGAGTAGTAGCAGTGGATGGAGAATATTGACTCACACGAGAAGTGGCGCGTGGACGATAAAGGAGGGCGAAATGGGTTACAAGTCGGTGAGTGATATAAAACTTAATTTACTGGACAAGTAACATTGTTATCAGGTATTTCTGGAACCGCTTGACGACCTATATGTGAATCAGCAAATATTTTCTATTCATGATAGTGTATGATAGATAGATAGGTGGCTGAGTCAGGGAACCAAACAAGTCCAATTAAAATGAGGCTTAAGGTCAGGCCTTTGTTCATCGTCGGCCACAGTAACCAAGCTTTCTCCCTCATCGTATCTCTCAGCACAATCACATTCTGTACAGCCTAATTGTACGCAAATTACGATGCGGGAGTCTAACTTTGCATTTCCTGCCCAGAACAAGGCCTGTGTCTGCATTACCTCTCAGCTTTACGACCGCCGTGGTGAGTAGCTTTTCTCAAAACAGTTTCTTGTAAGTTCTGAAGGCATCTTATAGCCTTAGACACGACTGCACCGTTGCCTCTGTTCAACTCACTAACCCATTTGACATATCTGACTTCAACATCGCCTCGTATCCGAGAAATTATGACTATGGATGGTGGTCTTGAACGTCTTGTCAAGCTCTTACAGGAATTTTGTTACTCTCCCCCTGCTCCAGAAAACCCGTCGGCAATTTATGGCCTTCTTCCACCCTCGTCTCGTCCTCCAAAACAAATACCCACACTCAACCCCGCTCAGTTCGATAAACATGCTGCATATCGCTTTTCTCTAGCCTTTCAGTGTGTAGTGAATATTGGTGTTAGAGGAAGCGAACAGATTCGGAGGAGAGTCGTGCAGGCAGGGACACTCGATGTAGTTGGGTGTATTCTCGAGGCTTGGTTGGCAAGCAAGGGTTTTTCTGTAGGCCCCAGTTCGAATGCCAGTGGTATGCCACGGGAGACGAGAGAGCAACGACATGCGAGAAGGCTTGCCGCGATTGAGAATCGTCAGAAAGAAGATGCAGTTGCGCTAACAAGGGCATTACAACGCACACAGATGGAACAAAGTGCCACCCAACGGCCCCCTAGAAATCAACTTCAGACAAGACCACAAGATGACGAGGTCAGTACATTTGTTCGTGTTCTTCTCAGACATTGATTAAGTCGTCAGGATGAGCCAATGGATATCTCATCAAGTCCTGGCCCAAATGATAGGAGTTTCCCTCCCACGGGATCTACTACTGCTACGACGGCTAACTCTTCCTTCCTTGTCGCTCCCGTTCGTCCATCTCTTACCTCGACTACATCTACTCCAATCTCGGTTTCTGCATCCGCCAGTGATACTGATATCTCTACCTCCACTTCAGCCGCTGTTACTCCTTTAGGAACCAGTGTTCCCACTACCACGATGACGGCGACGTTCTTATCCATTCCTGCCAATCGGGAACGCAGTGGAACGGTCATTGCGCGAAATTTCTGGGATGCCAATGGACAACAAGATCAGACTGTCGCACCTGTAATGCTTCACCATGCCCAACGATCCACAAATCTGTCCAATGTGACAATTGTGGATCGACATGCTGGACGACCTTCATCCTCCCATTCCATTCAGCCATCTGCAACTGCTGATAATTCACCAACTCATTCCACAGATACATCACGCCCCGAAACTGAAACAGAGGATGATGAGAACGTTGATGTGGATGCAGAGGGTGATGTTGATATGGAGGATGCGTCGCAGTTGAACCCTATATCTACTATCACATCATCTGTCGACGCTGAAGCATCTACGTCCACCGCTATCATCCAATCAATCCAAATGCCAGCAAATGTATCCCCATCTGCACCTCATCGCACTCGACGCTCGGTCTCCCGCCGTTCTGGTGCCTCTGTGGCGGCAGCGGTAGGAATCGTCTCAAATGACACACAATTAACCGTCCCCACACATACCACACAGCCGTCCCATCATCATATCATCATTAACGAAGATCTAGGTGACTTAGGATTGAATTCTGGAGGAGTAGGTATGGGTGTCGTTGGGGGGGTTGGTGTGGAGGATGGAATTGTCAGTTTGGACCAGCAGGCTAATGAGGATTTTGCGATGGGTGCACCGCCTGGTGCACCGGGCGCTATTGATACCACGCCGACATTCGGCGTTGGTGCTGTGAGTGTTGGAAGGTCTGGCACACGACATCATCATGGTCATCATGATCGACACCACGAACGGCATCACAGAGAAACATCACAACCAGATGTGACGCCGAGAGCTACTGTGATTGGGTTACCATCCTCTGTCGATCATAGTCCATTGTCGATATCGAATTCAAATTCGAGTACTCGAGCAGGTGCCTATCATCACACCTTACCTTCTCCTTTGACAACTCTGAGTATGGGAACAAGAGGGCGATCGCCAACTGCACCTGAATCTGTCACTGAACCATTGATTAATGTTGATGGACAAGCCATTGGATCACCGTCCTCATCGTTCGTGAGGAACGGAACTGGCGGAGGGTCAGCCGAAGGCGAAACTTCGACAACGATGGGAGATGTATCGCCTTCAAGTACGGTTGTTGCAAGTTCATATATGCCTGCCCGTCCTTCGATGTCCATCACTTCCTTTCCAACTTTTGTACCTACCACCGACCCTGCTCAGCAGTCTGCAAGCCTTGTTGGGATACAATCAACGGCTAGCACGTCTAGCAATGTTACCGCAGCCACCAACAACACTATCAGTAATAGTAACTTTACATCTTGGACCGGGACCGGTGCAACAAATACACCGTCTACTGCCACGGCGTCTGGTACGACGCCCACTTCCGTGATTGCCTCGCAGCAGTTTCCAGGACCATATCGCGATGAAGATGTTTTGTTGGGGCTACAACTACTTGCGTATCTGAGTAAATATCCGCATGTGAGACAGGCATTTTATAAGATTCGGCCGAGTTTTCATCCTGCGACTGCTACTCTTGTTGCGGGGAGCTCTAACAATACGGCTGTTGGAGGAACCGCAGGGGGGAGTCTCAAAGGCAAGGGTGTGATTGGCATGGGAATTTGTGGACAAAGTCAGATTTCATCGCCTGTACAGAAGGATAGGAGCTACTTCAAGACGTTCAATGGCAGTAGTGCGATGAGTCCTACTATTGGAGGCCCGCCCGCGTCGGGCGCATTGGCATCTACGTCAGGGTTGAAGAACGGGAAAGAAAAGGCTTTGCTCAATCCTACACCACTTACCATCTCAGCATCCAATTCCTCTAATAATAATATCAGCTCCACCGGCCCTGGCACTTCGACTCTGAGTTCGAGTTCAGGAATGAGGCAGACAAATGTGTTCAGTCTCGTAGAGAGGTTTACGTTTAAACCTTCGTCGAGCGAGTTGGCTAATGGTAATGCGGGTGTGGGAGCAATGCCTAGGCTACCGCCTGAAATACAGTATTGGGCTGGTGTGGTTATGAGGAATGCGTGTAGAAAGGATGATTTGAGAGGCGGAGTCAGGCAATGTGCAAATAGTAAGTCAACATGCTCACACTTAAGATCTTCTGCCGACAAGTCACTACTTCTCTTCTTCTATATTACTGCTTTCCTATGAACCGTATTCGTTCAGTGCTCTGCGGTCGGTGGGAAGCATACCCTCGTGAATTTGCAAAATGCAGAAGGTGTAGGAAAGCCAAATATTGTGGGAAGGAATGTCAGAGTACAGCTTGGAGTGAGGGTCATAGATTTTGGTGTAGCGCAAAGGACGCTGATGAAGATGGACATGAACGGAGTGAGAGGCATCATGACCGCGACCGCGATCACCATCGAGACGGACATGAGAGGGATGGAGACGTGGAGGAGGAATCACAAGGGGCGGGGGGTGGCGGCAGTGGGTCAAGAAGAGAACGAAGAGATCGACGAGAGAGGGAAAGGGACAGGAGAGATGATGGAGCAGATGCGATCCTGGCTACGACACCAGCCATGACCACCACTATTACGATACCTCGAACTGCGACTACGGCGGTAACGCCTACAACGAGGAGAGCTCTACATGTTGGTGTAGTCGGTGAACCCCCTAATGCTGTCCTTGTACGTGCTCAACAACAGAATGAACAACATCGGCAAGCGCTTGAGGGTACGTACGAGAGAAGAACGGATGTTACTGGTGTTGGTGGTAGCAGTGTCAGTATCAGTGGAATTAGAATGGCTGGGAGTACTGGTGCTGATGCCACTGGAAACGACATGGTGCTCGGTTGATTTGAACACATATTTTGAGCGCTTATCTGGAATCCATTTCTCTTTTTTTTCTTCCTTTTCCTGCTACTTTTTCCTCTCTATTTTCAACTTGAAAACTTTTGCAATGGCGTGACACTTTTCTACCGCTTGATTTGTTTTGCTTCACTGGCTTCATGGCTCGTCGCTTTGACATGTCTGTGTGTAAATCGATACATGCGCACCTATCCTACCTATCTATCTACCTAACGACATCATGTTTCTCTATACTTGTTGACCAACAGCATCATATTATTCACTTGACACGCATATCACATCGTTTTACGTCTTTGTTCAGGTTGATGTGTGAGAATAATAATAATACTCCCTTCTGTACCCTGTTGTTGTTTTCTTGTTGTTTTGCTCTCTTGATACTCAGATATCTAACGATTGAGATCACTTCCGATGTCCTACTATTATAGTGGCAGATATCTGAGCAAGGTGTTTGTAACCTGTCTCGTTGAATTTCCTCTGTAAAACAATTTTTTGGATCGGTTACGGAAATTTGCATATCACTCGCTATCTGCACTGCTTTAATAGCTCAGCATTTTTCATTGGGGAAAGAAATTTGAAATATTCAAGCCCTAATTGGAGTGGTGAATGAATAACAACTCTTAGGTTCTGCAGAATTTAGGCTACGCGCCTACGAAGATTTGTCGGCAGTCTAAGAAATAAATAATCTGTTATATACTTTGTTACATTCAAATCTATATTATATATTATGAACTTCAACTGATAAGCAAGAAACGTCTTTTGTAGTCCAGACTTCACTACGACACTGGCGAGTCGCTCTGGTGTGGTCACTGTAATGATAAGGAGATTTTTATTAGATTAGATTTATTCTTTGATACCTTACAGAAATTCAGACAGGGTAGAGGCTCACGTTCAAAACAGTCACAGGTATCGATCGGTCAAGTAGTCTAGTTAGAACATAAGGTAGTTACACATACGTACGAGTACAATACATTGAAAAGCTAAACTCTCTCGTTGTCGTCAAAATACAACTTCAAGAATAATGCACAAGCAGCCTCTTCCAGAAGATTCACGCACTTGAAGTATTTGAAGAAGCGGCGTTCATGATTACTGACCATGTAAGAGAGGCAGGCAGCATGAGCGGTGAGACAGTGGTAGGAAAAATATCGGGTCAAATTTCGACATCAACAACGATGTTGAACACCGAAGGCTTCAGTCCGATTGCAGCAGGTTCGGGTACGAACAAGACGAGCTATGAAAGAGCGGCGATGCATTTATGCGGATGAGACCGGGGCTAAGTAATGCTTCAATATACGACTGTAAAGAGTCCTGTTAATTGACATCTTTGAAATGTCTAATAGCTATTTGGCCAGCATAAGTATACAGCAATATTTAATCTAGTAGGTTGTTGTCCCAATATCATTAGGATCCCTCAAATTCGCTACAGTCAAGTGCAAACTCAATATCTGCATCTATCAAACCCTGGTGATTTTCCACCTCACAACCTAGCACATCTTCTTCCACTTCCCGGTACACTATCACCGTTGGTTCCCTCTTCACAGAAATATGCCGATCTATCTCAAATTGCTCCTTCTCGAGATTCAAGATAGCCTCCCTGACACACCGAGCTGGGTGTTTGGCCAAATGATGTAACAGGTCAGTTGGATGCGAACACGAAGAGAGCAGGAATTGCAAAGGATAGACATCGAAGAACTCCAAGTCCCTTGTCGCTGGAAGGTCTAGTAACCGCTGGATCGTTTCACTCAAACCATGTGAAGATATGTCACGTTCAAACGGATATATCTGTATCACGAACCCCCGAAGTCTGCACCGAGGTGATCTCCTGAAACATTCCTCAACAGGTTTTCCGATGGCTTCATCTACAGACCAAGAAGAAGAGGGAGTAGATGAGTAATCATATTCACATTCATTGATGAGATATAAGTCCTGCAACGCGGGAAGCGAAACATAGTTGAACAGTAACGTTGCGTTACCCACGTAATGGAGTGAGATATTTTCTAACCGATCATGTTGGACTATTGAATTTTGGAGAGAAAGAGGGGTAGAAGTCCAACTTGAATATCGGATGTTCAGGCGCACGAGTTCCGGACACGCCTGAAGAATAAATAGGACGTTTTCATCTGACATAGCACAAGAGGCGGTGATTGAGCGAAGCTGCCTCCACGGCACATCCCCTGGCAAACCAACTTGTTGAGAGTTGAACGCCCTCCACCAGTTTATCTGCCTCAAGCTCGAGCTTTGGTGTACCTTGGTCCAAAAAGCCTCCAGTGTTCCCTGGCTCCAATACCTTGCGATCAACTGCACCTCTTCCAAATGTGGTAATTTGTCCAGTTCGTTGAAAATGGTCTCATCCTCGAACTCGAGGATAAAACTGATATTCTTCCAGTTGCTACTCCTCCGAATGAATATTCTCAGAATCTCTTTTGTTCCCGCATCACACCCCCTCATTTCGCTGTCCAACCAGTCTCGGAGAGTCAACCTTAGGCCGACATCACCAGCTCTCTCTATCCACACCTGTACTTGTGGGATCATCTCTAGTGTCGGGTTCTCTATATAGAGTGATGACCAAAGTGTTGAAGTGCTGAGTACTACATTACGCCAGTATGAACAAATGTGAGCAAGAGGGAAAGGAGAGGAACCTCCTGCAGATGCGAGAAGACAGGACTCATCCCAAAAAGAGGTTGGAGATGGAGAGTGGATATAGATTGAGAAGATTTCGCCAAGAATTTCGGGAGGAAGAGTCATCACAAGTTTGGTGTTAACTGGAGGAATATGTTGAGTGTTGGAGGCAAAATAAGCCCGATGCGTCGGAACGAGTTGCATGGCTGACAGAATACGAATTTTTGAGAGGAATATCAAGCGCGATCAACGCGTTATAATGAGAAAGGTTGGAGAGAGAGAACATTTCTCTCAAGCCAATATAACGAGCACACGACACGATACATCTAGTCTGTTTTGGAAACAACGCATGAAAGCAATGCCCAAATCTGGTACTTGGACAAAGTTTGAGTGACATGATGCACTGATGGCTCGACATAGTGTAGGTAATGGTTTGAATTAAAATAGGGACTTAACGTCATTTTATTTACTAGGAGCAGCTGTGAGTTTATCCTGCCCACCAAATCTGGAGGGGGACTGAACTGGGCGTCGGTCATACAACAAAGCCCAGAGGAAATTTAGCAAGCACTTGTGTCGACAGGTCTCTGAATGATGTCTACTCAAGATAAACCTGGTATTCTCAGCTGTCTGTGACTAGCTGACAAGAATTAGGAGTCAAAAAGGTTGTCATCATCAGGAAAAATCATACCCCATCTCAGAAATGTTGATTCCACTTTTCTCACTATTTTTTCTTTTTCAATAGGTTCGTACAATATCCTATAATCATCATGTTTTTAACCTGTCTTTTTGTTAAGTATAATTTCTGGGATCATTAATCTTTAATCAGTCTTGGATTATGCGTAGTTCTAAAATTAGTAAATCCCTCCGAGTCTTCCACTATGCAAAAACGATTTTTTGGGATTTCTTGTATCCAGCGCTACACTAGAAATAAGTTTTATCTCCTAGTTACCACATGTTTCAGTGTAAGATGGTAGATAGGAATAAATATCAGTAGGCGAGATGAGACTCGCTGCGCATTTGCAATGAGTTTCCCTCTCCCCTTTTTTGCTTGTTCTCAACTCAACAATTCTGAGTCTCTTCTTGAGGTTGTTGAATTCAGTGGTGTTAGGTTATGCTATGAAGAGTATGGGAGAGTGCTTAGACTTTCAAGAAAAGCTTCCCAGACTTCATATTAGTCGAGTTATTCAAAGGATGGCAGTGGGTAAAGAACCAACTGTTGATACAATTATTGAAAGCATGCCTGGCCAATATAAGGTCACGCCAGGCTCCAGATCTAGTAGAAACAAATTAAGGATCTAGTCCTAGTCCGCTTGATGCTGAGACCAGAGTTATTGTGTAAGTAAGTATATGTTGTAATCATACAACTTAACCCAACCATCTTGGATTCGGAGAATTACAGCTTTTTTTTTTTTTTTTTTAATTCAACAATTTTTAAGTTGGGGGGCGGGGGCAGCCCGTGGTATTTAAAAACGGGTAAGGGGGCTACTATCTTGCAGTACAGGTTTTAGGTGCAC
>Ga0153987_1000304_pt1 | contig 16965 bp, 18 predicted proteins | sample TSNC071MetaG_FD_102279 | JGI IMG/M metagenome (GOLD analysis project Ga0153987, IMG submission 102279) | Attine ant fungus gardens microbial communities from North Carolina, USA - TSNC071 MetaG | ecosystem: Host-associated > Fungi > Mycelium > Unclassified | place: USA: North Carolina, William B...
GCATTCTCCGTTATTCCTGAAGTCCAACACGCTGTGTGATGGTCACATGAACTCTTGACGTCACGAGTATCGCACATCTCACTGTCCACCATGGGTATCAAGGGCCTTACGGCACTTATTTCACAACATGCGCCAGCAGCTATTAGAGAACACGATATAAAAACCCTATTTGGTCGCAGAGTCGCTATAGATGCCTCCATGTCAATATACCAGTTTCTGATAGCCGTCCGACAGAAGGACGGTGAAATGCTCACAAACGACGCTGGTGAAACGACAAGCCATTTGATGGGGTTTTTTTACCGCACGATACGCATTGTCGAGAACGGTATCAAACCGGCGTATGTCTTTGACGGCAAACCACCCTCGCTCAAGCAAGGAGTTGTATGTTTGGTTAATTGTTTAAATGCATTCTACTCATGTCTTGTAGCTATCGAAGCGATTTGAACGTCGAGAGGAAGCCAAGGAAGAGGGAGAAGAAGCCAAAGAAACTGGGACGGTAGAAGAGGTTGACCGGCTGTCAAGACGAACAGTCAAAGTGACAAAGCAGCATAATGAAGAATGTATCAAGCTCCTCAAACTCATGGGAATCCCAGTTGTTGTCGTACGCTGTTCTTTCCAGAGAAGTACATCCACCTCGGTCTAATTCCATTTAGGCACCTTCGGAGGCCGAGGCACAGTGTGCAGAGCTTGCTCGTGGTGACAAAGTAAATTCCTTGATTATTTTCACATCTGTATTTACATTCCCGCCAGGTATATGCAGCAGGCTCAGAAGACATGGACACATTAACATTTAACGCTCCTATTCTGTATCGACATCTCACCTTTTCTGAGGCCAAGAAACAACCTATCAGTGAAATTAACCTTCAGACTGCCTTAGAAGGCCTTGACATGAACATGGACCAGGCAATTATATTATGATATCACTACTTCACGCTCTGGCTGAAGCTTATTTAGTTCATCGACCTCTGCATTCTCTTAGGCTGTGATTATCTTGAACCAATCAAGGGTGTGGGGCCCAAATCTGCTCTCAAACTCCTTCGGGAACACTCTAACCTGAAAAATGTACTTGTTCATCTCCGAACGAAGTGAGTATGGTCAACTGGCGCCTAGACTTCCTTCCACATGGTGTTTCAGGGCTGCAGAAAAGAAAGCGGCTTCAACGGCAGTATCGGAGGATGAGACGGAACCAGAACCAGAACCAACGTCAGACATCGAACCAGAAAAAGACACAACAACAAAAAAGGCAAAGAAGGGGAAGGGGACAGGTGGTATAAGAATACCCGAAGACTGGCCTTGGGAACAGGCCAAGAAACTGTTTGAAAATCCTGATGTTATACCCGCCGAAGAAGTAGAGGTCGGTTGCTGTGCCTTCTTTACAGTCTTATATTTTATCCAAGATCCCACAGCTCGAGTGGAAGAGCCCTGATGTAGATGGCCTTGTGCAATTTCTGGTGACGGACAAGGGATTCAAGTGAGGCACCCACAAATCATATGAATATCCCCGGCTAATATCTTCTTGAGTGAGGAGCGTGTTCGCAAAGGCGCCGAAAAACTTCAAAGATTTTTGAATGCCAAACAACAAGGTCGCCTCGATGGTTTCTTTTCTGTGAAACCGAAGGACAAATCTGTTGCTAAGACGAAATCCAAGGCTAAGGGGGTGAAACGGAAGGTGAATATCTGTTTCTATGTGATCCGACCGGGACTATTCACGCTCCTGTGTAGGATGACGAAAAGATCGAACCCAGTACCAACAAAAAGACTAAACGGAAGTAAATTGATACACTAGATTTATTCATATCCAGTTCGTATTATATCTAATGTTTAACGTCCATTGTTCTAGCTCCAGCTTTCCGAATTTATCAGGGAAGACAGTAACCAGATTGTATCCTACTTTTTAGTTGGCGGTTCCATGAACGGAGATTTCACTCAATGTTGCACGACCTCTTGAGACGTTTGGTAGAATTTACTTCTCAAATTGTCACATCTACACTCTTGATGATAAGGCAAAGACATTTGGGGATAAAGATTCGGACTGCATTACTAGTTTCACTTGTTTCTCTTCTCCTCAAAGTCGGATGAATTATGTGGAACAAAGATCGACCTCACTCAATGAAATTAGCACATATTCGAACCGACCTCTTCATCTCTGCTCAGTCTAGGCTTTCAAGTCACTTTGGACTCAAGTACTTGACAGCTGGGAGATGCAAAATCATGGTCAGATGTTATACTGCTAGACAACGAACTGATCAAGGCGTTTGCCTTACACAAAATAACTCATATCTACCCATGTCGTGTAATCACTTCCAAGCGCACTAGAGATGGAGTATGATGCTGCTTGGGAAGAAGAAAGGAGGGTTGCAAAGGCAGGACGAGAGGCGCCGCTGATACCACTCCCTGTACTGTTGTATTCTGCGAATAGAACGTTATCGGTCCGCGGGTCCCCACTGTTCCAGACAGACCAAAGAGCCCTGTTAAATGGTGCTGTGACGACAGTGTTCTTGAAAATGACTCTACGAAGGAAGCTCTGACTTCGCTCCTAGGTACACCAAAGTGACGACGTACTTGGCAAAATCTGTGGAAAAAAGTAAGATCAGTCACTCGGATCGTCTCACCATGAAGAAGGGCAGACTTACTACCCCAGGGTCGACCAAAGAACTGGGCGTTGGTAGCATTCGAAAATGCACTGGATGCTGTTATGATGGTATTAGCGTTGAAGACGTCTAATTCCGTATTGGATTCAGCTAGGCTCTGTGGTTCAAAGGCTGAAAGCACACACAACTACCAGAATCATCAGATTCACGCCCATTAGCTGTTACAAAACCAGCACCCTTGACACCGATTGTGTTCCCGCCAAAATAAGCACTGCCTCGCCTGCCAAAGATAAAATCAGTTGCACCCTGAGTAGACCAGCCGATATTTTAGAAAGAGGGAACAGCGATGCTAGGACCAGAATACCTCGATGTAACTCCGGAGATATGCCTGAGTGCCTTCGTTTGCATAAAGAGTGTCTTGGTACCCGTAAAAGCCACATCCATAGAGTCCGACTCGACTTCCGTATTGGCTGATGGCAATAGCCTGCGATCCAACACCAAAAGTATTTTTTACGTTGACATTGTACATTCTGAAGTCATCTTTATGCACTCGAAGAGTACCACTCGCATCATCCGAGCCTGCCTTTCCGGCGTCAATCCCAGCCTGAAGATTCGCTTGATTATTTTTATAATCTGTAGTGTCAGTCGTGTAACCATAGATCTAGAGAAGGAATAAAACGTCTAATCATGGGCTCTTGAAGACCGAAAGAAACGAACAGTCAGAGGTCCAGAACGACTGATGAAAACTTGTTCGGTGTATGTCCCAGGATAAATGAAGATGACTTGGGAACTACCATCATTTGGGAGTGAAGCAACGGCATCAGAGATTGTCTGGAACTCCCCAGAATTTGCGGTTCCAGCACGAACCACTTTTGCTCCTGCAGGTGGACTAGTACGCGAAGCAGCATAAACTACCTCGAGTAACGAGACACAGGTCAAAAAAGGGATGAAAAAGCGCAGCATTTGGATCTAGTGCACTCGAAGTGAACATATTCGTATTTATGCTTCTACCCATCCCGAGAGAAGCTATGTTTCTCCGTCCAGGTTCAACAAGATATAGCGCAACATCTATGACCAGTCAGCTGGATCGAATGTGGAAAAAACGGCCCGGCTACGGCCCTTGGCATCGATCATCATCACCAACTCTGACAGAGGGCACTTGGCCTAGTGGTATGGCGTATGCTTTGCACAGTGAGATCTTGGTTCTACACTAAATATGTATAAGATCACGAGTTCGATCCTCGTAGTGTCCATTTTCCCTCTCATCCCGCTCCTCTTATCCTCCATGTCTTCCGAGGAATAACTTAGTGCTTGATCTTACAGTTGTATTTGTTTCTTTTTGAAATTTTCTTCATGATGAACAAGATTAATAGATACAAACTGGTGCAAAAACGTGAACAAAGTACAAGAAACTACACTTAAACACTTTAACAAGACACGAGCAAAGAGACTTCTAATGTTACAATTTCTATTGCCATATCATCGGGTGGATGGTGGTGGGCGGCACTACATTTTCTTTGTCCAACAACAGATTTCTCAGGCTTCCATTCAACTTCCTCCCTTTACCGTGTGCCTTCTCTACTGCGCTTGAAGAATTCAACGTTGGGTCTACATCAAAATCTGTATCATCATCATCCCATTGCTCCTCCGGCATAACCTGATCCAAAAGACTTGGCTGCATTGAAAATGTATTCATCGTTGATAATCTCAGAGGCGGCTCCGTCGTTTCCGATCTGTCAGCCGTGGGTCCAAAGTTCCCATTGTTATGTGTCGACAGGAACTGATTCCGTTGCTTCTCTGCGAATAGTGATGCAGGTCCTCCAGGAGTCTGCATAGACGACTTGGGCTTCATCGGAACTGTTGTACCTCCCAGACGCAATGAATCAAATTTGTTAACGAAAGAAACAAATGCTCGACGTTCGTCTTCAAGTTTCGTCCTCGCCCTTTTTTCCTTCTCGAGCTCTTTGACCAATTCGTCTACCCATCTTTCCTTTTCTTCCCATCTCCGCACCTCAGTATCTAACTTATTCTTCCACTCTTTCTCTACATCCTCTTTGACGGCTATCAACGATCGAGTCATATTCTCCTCACACTCTCTCACAACGACCTCCAACTCCTCTATCACCTTTGCTTGATCTACAATCAACTTGTCTTTCTCGGGTGCACTTGTATCCAGACGCGGGCGTGAAACTAAGGCAGCTTCGAGTGACAAAATCTGGTTGGTTTGGCTTTCGAGTTGTGTACGTGCACTGAGAAGCTCTTGCTGGAGTTGATACGGAGACATATCAAAATCGACTTTGGAAGGACTCGTTGGGCGGGATTCGTCTCCTTTGACTTCATCAACAGCCTGAGAGTCAGATGTAAGTATAAGTTTGGTGAGTTGTTGAATGCGGTTGTTGAGATCGCGCATAACTTTGGATTCTTGAATTTGCTAGAGAGATGTGGATAAATATGAACGTAGATCGAGAACAAATCATTACAGACTTCCTGCGCTGAAAGACGACGCGATCTTGTTGGTGCTTCTGCTTCACGCTCAGCCAACCTTCTTTTGAGGTCCTCAATCTCCTTCCTATAGCGCTCGATGAGTGCATCTGTGTCAACGACCTCTCTCTTCTGAGCGTGGAGCTAAGATGCATGGAACCATCAGCTATGATATTACCGAAATAGCATCAATTCTTACTTGAACGTTTTTAATGCGTTTTGCAAACTGTAGTGTGCTCATACTCTCGCCCACTGCACCTGGATCTGGATTGATCGTGCAAATAACACTGATTCGAGCATTTCCAGACAATGATGGTTGGAGCATCCGCGTGAGTTTAGAATTACGAAAGGGAACATGGTCGCTGAAATCAAAAAACATTCAGCAAAACGCTCCTCCGTAAGGAAAGCAAATATACTTCTTGCGTTTGGCCGCGTTATCTGCCAGAGTCCCAATAACTGTCCCAAGGGTGAGCAGACTAGAAGAAAGGTTAGAAATGATACTGATTGGAGAAGAAATACGAAGAGAGACACGCCTTGTGTTAATGTACTTGCCTTCTCTCGTTCGCTCCTTGTCAGAGGTAGCCTTCTCCGAGCCAGCAAGATCAATCAGGCTCTAAATTCCCATATGAGAGGGCGAACCTCAATCGTCAAAGAATTTACTACATACAAGCACCGAAGTTTGCACACTCCTCCCTCCTCGTGCTTGCAGTATTGGGCCTCCAAGACCTGGTGTTTGTCTCCCACTCGAACTAGGGGTCTGGTGTTCTTTAAGTCCAGGGGTCTGATGGCCAGAATCTTCACTATCGTTGCTACGCTCTCGGCTTTCAATCACCAGCCGGAACACACTGTGACTGCGACTACTCCGATCATTCCAGTCCGTACAGGCAGTTCTGCGATTTCCTTCTCCACGTTTCAAAACCTCCTTGACACTTTTCAGGCTCGTCACTACCTCCTCGCGTAAAGGCGTCAAAACGACATCGTTCCCACTATGACCTTGGATCTGGACAGGATTCGCAGCCGCCATAGACGGGGGTGTCAGAAGGTCATGGATATTCTCATTATAAATTTCCAAATAGGAGCATCTTAGAAGATACTCGCGTGTTGGATTTTGGCGAATGAAACCAAAGACATCGCGCATCGCGCGTGGTATAATTCCAGGTTCTTCTTCGCTTCCGCTGAGGGTGTAAGTCTTGCCGGATGCTGTCTGGCCATAGGCAAAAATAACAGCGTTATAGCCTTCCATGGCTGCATGGACGTGTGATCGAGCTACAGTGCTATATATGAGTTTGTTGGGGGAACTGGCGAGAACGGCGTCAAAGTTGAATGTAGCACAACTTAGCCCGGATGTGGGGTTTTTTGCGTAATTATTGTTGAGTCGAATGCTGCGTGTTGCAGGGGAAATATCCCAAGCAGAGATATTATCTGACGGTCGAATACTACAATTACGTGAGATTAACATTAAATCCAGGTTGGATTCTGAATCAAAACCAACCGAACCGATACCATAACTTTATCTCGTTTTCCATGATTATTCATGGCGGCTTGGAGCCAGGAGTCATCAATTTCACCAGAGACTTCTTCTTCTTCGACCATCTGATAGTCCACGAGAACACTCTCCGGATCGACATTGCTGACGTCCATTTCACTCATCGCAGACGTGAAGAATGGGCTTTCTGCCCCTTTCCTTGATGAGACAGGAGTTTGAGAGCGACTATTACTAGGCGTTCCACTCCTTTTCGTTGGGGTTCCTGGTGTATAGGTTACAGCAGATTTTGTTTTCGTAAGATTTTTACTGCGAGACTCGACGGAAAGAGGGGCTTTATATCGCTTGTAAGTTAGTGATATTGGATTGTCCGGCAAGAATGTAGTGTGCAATTGAGGACTGCAGACATCGGAAGAAGTTGAAGTCATTAAAGCACCATGTGAAGTTATTTTAGGATCAAGACGCGGTTGACGCGTTGTGACGCGACACAACGGGTGACTAATTTCCTTTTTTGAGTGCTCACAATACTGCAATGAACACGTGATCAAAACTACGGCAATGGTATATTCGAACATTGCTGAACATGCTACCACATCTCTCCTCTCCGTAGATGTACTGCTCAAGTCTTGGGTGATACTACTTTCCATAAATGAGCCTGGACGGCGGCACTTCCGCAATCATGTCAGTTCCTAGTAGAAAAACAAGCGAGACAACAAATGACTTGACATCCAATCTGAGCAGCGACTTGATTCCCACCAACCTTAAACAACAGACCACCATTCCACTTCACATGTGAAGTGGATGTGTTATCGATACATATACATATACATATAGTCAGGACTTTCGTTACAATGTCGTTACGATGCCAACAATTTAGTTAACTTTCAGTGCCCGTAAGCTCGTCCAATGCATCCAAATACACTCTCCACTTCCCTCCATTCCACTTTTTCACACTGGTCCACTCCTTACTTTTTTCTCCCGAAACACGCTTTATGAAGTGTAAAAATCCGCCAATCATAAAGTCCGAAAATATTGGAGTATCGCCTCCAAAATATGGACCACTACTCTTCTTAAGCCAGCCATTAGCCAAGCCAAAAGCATCCTTTATCTCTGTCCAAGCCTCCTTACGGGCCTCTCCTTGTGGCTCTATCTCTTCGAAAGGCGCCCCATAGGAAGCAGCACGACTGCAGGTAAAGTATACTGAACTCTCGGGATTCAGGACACTATAGGGTATCTTAACTATCATCAACCGCCACAAGTCTTCAAGAAGTTTGTCAAATTGGTCATAGAACGCCGCCTGAAGAGCCTTTGTGCCAAGGGGTAGTACAGGAGGTGTCCCAGGAAAAGCTCTGTCAAAGTACTCTGCGATTTGATAAGGGTCTGAAATAGCTATACCCGTTTCTTCGTGGATTATAGATGGACAAGTGTAATGACCACTGCCGTCAGATCTGATTTCACTTGGCGGAACACCAAGTTCCCTCAACATGCTCTCGAGGTTGGGATATTCGATGGGAACTACTCTGTATGGGATCTTCTTGTAGTCGAGCATGTATCTGGTAGATGTTGGATTCTCTGAGTCTCGTGTTGAAGATGAAAAACAAATTACTGACCTCGTTCTCCGTGAGCCAGGAGTCCATGCCTTGTTGCCATCGTTGGAAGCGTGGTCGTAGATAATGATCATGACTGTGCCACTGGGTTGTAGATTCCCTGGGAGCTCTGTGTTTTATGCTGTTGTGGAGATTGATTATCATATCAACACATCTCCCTTCCCACTCGATTGACACGATAGAAGCGAACGATCAGAAAACATGTAGAGCGCTCTATTAGCAAACTCATCAAACATCCAGTGCTGACAATCCAATATTATCCTGGATCATCCAAGGCCAACGACTTGAGAATTTAGATCGTCATATTTGGCACAAGCATGGCATGTGGTGACGTATATCATCTATATTAGGACCGGTAATTATCCAATGATTTTCCTGGTGTCTCTGACCGGGCCGGTAGATCATTTGAATTTGTTCTTAATTTCGGGTGCCCCCAAGGCAGAGTCACTCCGCCCTGATTTCTGTAATCTCTTCTCGACTATGTATCTAGCTATAGAATTATCAGAGGGCCATGACTGGTCCTGTACAGACAGTTTCACTAGAATTTATTCACTGGTAGCATTGAAAATCAGTATTTGGGTCCCTTGTGCTTCAAATAGGCTGTGAGTACTCTCATGTATGATTTAGAGTGACTTAGCAAGTACTTTGTCTTTCAAAGGTCTTCGATCAGATTTTTGTTAGTCATCAGAAAGATCCGCGAACGACACTTACTGATTTTTATCGATTTTTATCATCCAAACAGAGAATTCTCATTATTCTCATTATGTAGAAAATCTGCAAAGTTGAAGTCCAGATTGAGAAGTGTACATATGTGCAAGTAAATGAGTCCGAGGAGAAACAAGTTATCAATATAGAAACAGTTGGCATAATCATGCTTATACCCGGCAAGTCAGTTCTCCTCCGACCATTGCAATCGTCGCACCGAGGCACCATCCCAACTCAGTCCCATCAATCTTCTTCCCAATCATCACCTCCCTCTCGTCCTCAAACTCATAACCTATCCTCAGTAAAGTATACATGAATGTTAAATCAAGACACCACTCGGGTCTCCCTTTGAGCTCATTCATCAAGTCTTTATCGGAACCCCAATGCGCCTCCCATGTTGTTTGACCTTGACATACAAAGCTGGCAATCCGAGCGATATCGGATATCTTGATGGTCGGTTCCGATGGCGTTTGAGATTTGGACTTCGAGATGTTGGAGAGCAGAGGGAAGATACGATCGTAGAAATATGAGAGGAGAAACACCTTGCCGGAGGGGAAGGTGTCGAGGAGTGAAGGCTGATATACACCATTGAAGGAGCAGGGTTTGAGTTCACATATTCTAGGACGAGCATCCATCAGTGTAAAGGTTTGGTAAGGGAGAGAATAAAGCTCTCACGCGTCTTTGGCGAGAATGAGTTGGATGACTCGATCACAGGCTTCGAATGAGCCAATGTCATCACCGTCCATGGTAACATTGCGAGAGATGCCCGTCTGCTTATCATCAATTTGTACAACTCTTCGAGTACCCTTTGCAAGACATGGATTGCCAGTGAAACCATTCTCTGATTCCTTGTTCGAGTGCGTCAACCGAATAGAAGCCATGAAGTCGATAAATCGATGGACATGGTTACGTGCTCTCATGAGACCATATCCAAGGTAGGAGTGTTGGTAAAGAATACGCTTTTCCCCAGCGAATGTAAGGCTGTATTTGTGTTCCCCTTCTTCCAAGCGTCTGTCATCAGATGAGAACAAGGGTTCAAATACGATCTGCGTTGAGGCTCCTCCAAGGTCAAGAACAGCATATGTAGGGGTATTTTTCGGCGTATCCAGGCGAATAGTATTAAGGAGATAATTGGCGGTGATCCAGGCGTAAACTCCCTCATCCTTCCCGTCCATGATCACGACAGGTTCTTTATCCGCGAAGGGGAATGGGTACTGCTTACTGAGATGTCCCTCGACAGCATCAAGAATATCCTGGCTCTGTGAACCTGGAAGGAGGCGAAGGCCAGCGGTTGCCTTAAGGGCAATTGGCGAGCATTTTTGTAGACTTTTGGGAATGACACGGGTGGCTTCAGTGAGGAGAATATCCAAACTTGCCGCTGCATCTTCCGGTTGTCCAGCATACTTGGACAAACCAGGTTGCGTCATCTTGAAGATCTCGTACTCATATTCCGGCGAAGGCCCGCAATTATTGAATTTGTAGATATGGACTCGGGAACCGGTCGAACCAGCATCAATCATGATGGCATACTGCACCAGACGAGCATCTGGCGAGTGTGGTGTATTGCAATGAGTCGTTTTTTCAGGGTCCGGGTCGTTGTCCCAAGACGTGGGATGGAAAACGGGGGTGCTGGAGGTTTCGTCGGGTTTGCTGGGTCTAGTGGTTTGTAGAAAGCTTTCAATATCGTCATCATATGAGGCAGAAGGTAGATCTAAGCGCCTTGAACACAAGAATGCCAGGGAGACTGCAGAAACACGGCACCTTTGCTCTTATTCCAGATATAACTTTCACCACGCGGTGCAGCAAACCAAAGGACTCCAATAACCAAACCAGTGATTATAGCATATTTCTTCCATTTTTTCCGCCTTGCTTGACCTATTTGAGCTCCCAGGCCACCCTCGAGGCGGTCATACATGTTGCTGCCTGCCATTCTTGGTGGTGGGACTTTTGTTAACAGCTGTGGAGTGGTATTTTTCCTGAAATGAGCTCGTCCAAAATCTGTGGCTGTTGATTGAGATCCTGTAGTAAGTTGAGAAGGATCGTCGTCTCTACCGCTGTTCTGTTTGTGAGTATCGAGCAGACAGCCATCTAGCATGGAGAGTGCCAAAATAACGAACAAACAAAGTCATCGCCTCCAAATAACATACCATGTGTCTTTTTACTAGACTTGCTGCAAACCAAATACTAACTCATGCACTGAAACAACGGCAGAGGTGGCCCGTATAGCCTTCAATGTCTTGCACTAAAGTGACGAAGTCTTTGACTATGATTCCGTAGAACAAGAATTGGTCCAAGCTTTGCAAAGGGAACACCTGATTCACTGCTTATCTTGATTGGTGGACTCTTTGAAATAACGGAGCTCCACAGAATCAGCTAGGGAATGAATTGATTTTTTTATCGTTTCCAGGATAATATTTATTTACCTCACGCATTTATCGCTTCTTCGCTTACTCGGGGATTGCCAGGCCTTCGCCTATCCTGTCATGTTGAGAGATCCGGTGACTGATAATCTATGTTATCGGAACTGGTTTCTAGACATTTTCTAGACATTTCGGCTCTGCCTGATCGGTACCTTGTCACTGGAAAACAATTCACCATCCTTGCTTTACGGGAGCGACAAAAGCATTGCATTGATGCTTATAAGTGGAAACGTGTCTTTTATCAATCAAGGACCTTAATGTATAAATCAGACAGCTTTTCTTGGTTTTCTTTTCAAGCCATGGTAATGGTCAAAGGAGAAACTATATCACACTCATGTTTGGTGCGACTCGAAAAATCCGGGACGCTAGGTTCACTTCACTGTCGTATATCGCAACTTTAAATGGGAGTTGTACTATGAACTACCAAATACATTGAACTCTAGTAGCGGAGCATGTGTTTCTTATTCTTGAGAGCAAAGTCATAAGGACGTCATAGCAAAAAGGACGCCCGTGATCACTGGCCTTGAGATATGTGGACCGTCTTGGCATTGAAAATTTCGCCGCAGTTTCCACCGGCGGCCGATAAATGGAATTCTCTTGCTGTTATAATGGATGCAACAGTAGCCTTCGCTTAACGTATGCGCGCTAGACGGAATCATCAGCTCGCTAAGCGAGCCCCATGGGAATACTTGGCTCCACCGCCTGGAATTCAAAGCACGAAAGAGATTGTACACAGACTTGGCTATGTTTGTTTTTGATCAAGGCAGGAGGATATTGATGGTATTTAACTTGAAGGTTCTAGCCACATTTCACACGACCATCGGTGAGCTCGAACGATGTTATAATACCATCTGCACAGGGCAAGTGTTGCGCCGCCCTAGACTAATATGGACATCTAAGCGATAGCATATCATACCATTTAAGCGAGATCCAAAGCACATGTAAATCGTTCATCTGTCTGGCTCTTCCAGTGATGTCGAAATAGATTGGCGAAATATTCGAGTCCCGGAATGTACGGGTAATACCAAAAACATATTGCAATACATTTTATCCTACCCTTCAAATAGCTGAACTTCCTGAAGCAACCGTATCCCTATCTTTCCCTACCTTTGGAATCATGCAACCTACAATCAGGAACGCAAGCATCGACAGTCTACGGCGAAACCCCATAGATGGTGCCTACCATTGTCCCCGATGCGACGCTCCCTTTACTAGACGCTCCAACCTGAGGCGACATTACAACATCCGTGAGTTCTTTATTCCATTTCTCTATTCAAACTTATCACTCTTTGATAGACACTAGAAACAGGATGCACAAGTGTCAGAACTGCAGCCAGACATTTACTCAAAGGTGTGTCTTGAGTTTAAACTTCCATTTCTGCATTGTTCATCAAAACTATAGTGATGATTTAAGGTCGCATTCGGTTCAGTGCAGCTTGGGATCATGGGATCAGTCAATGATGGAAGCGATGATGCACTATACGCCTGAAGGTGGCATCCAACATAATATCGAGTTTGCAGATGGATTGGGAATCGTCAGCACTCCTATCATCGGAAATCCCCTCTACGAACACCCGTCAGCAACCACTAATGACTTCATTGATGTCGATCTGTTTTCACAACCTGATGGTCTCAAATATTACGAGGAGTCAACACAAGGACTACAACACTTCTTCTCGCCAATCTCTTCCACGCTCTCGGAAGGCTCCTCATCACCATCGACATCGTCAGAGATGATGTCAATCACTGATTATCCTTTCCCAAATGGGACACCATCCTCTCGAAGTTCGGTATCATCTTCTCATGTATGTTGGTCCCACTTTCCTCTAATCTACCTTTTTACTCAAATTTGTCAAAGATATCCCCTTCACCTCCTGCTATATTCCCACCTGGCCCTTACATTAGTTCAGAAGAGCGGGCGACATGGAACGAGCACTACCCAATGGAGGTTCCTGGCGTCAAACAAAGTCTGGCAGAAACACCGATTTACACACGGAAACAAGTTGAAGATATGCTGAATGTAGTTGGAAACTGCTTCCTCGAGACAATCGTAAGTTAGATCAACATTGACTGGAGACACACTCTGAGTCTAGTTTCAAGGATGCTGTCCTTCAGAAAACACAAGCAGCTGACTTGTACTTTGGGCAAGGCATCCCCGGATTGCAAACCCTTGCTGGATCTCAAGGGAACTTGTCAAGCATCGAAGTGCGAAGGATGGTCCTGATGGAGACAATTTCTAGGTTGACGGGCAGTCTTCGGGATGACGCTTTCAGAACAGATCTACACCCAAAAGTATGAAAGCATGATGGGGACTTATATATTCCAGCTTTCCATTGTTAATTATTCCTTTATATATTCGCATAGGACCTTTTTCTTATCATAGGAATTCACGATATGTAGATTAGCAAATGAATTTTGTTCTACTTGCAAGAGCTTGCTCTAGTTCGAAAAGGGGCATTCAAACGCTCTAAGGTCCAGGTGATTTATCAGAGTGGTCTTTAATCATTCATGGTTGTCATTTAGGCGTACAAGGCAGCTTATTGCTCGGTGGTAGGACCCTGCAAGATTTTGTCGGTAAGATCCAAAGTACTTTGAGATCCAACCAAAATTATGGTCCATATTTTCACTGACTGTATCTGTATCCGATCCCTCAGTGGAGATGGGTTTTGAGATTGTGCTTGAGAGAGAACACCAGCCGTGAAGATCAGTGTTTGAAAGTGAGTGAAGGCAAGGACTCGAGTTGAATTAAGATACTGCAACTAATCGCTTGCCCATCATTGGCTCCAGTATAATGCTTCAAGTGCTCATTAGCCAACACAATCGAGAAGCGAAGTAAAATATACACTGGCTTTCCGGCGTATATGGGATAGAGTGTATCGTCGCCATAGATCGGATAGAAGTTTCGCTTGGCGAGATGCAAATGTAAAACGAACAGTGATACTTAGCCGAACCTCACACGAACTACTACGAGCGACCTCGTCGGAGAAAGAGAATAGGTATCGTAGGATAATTTCCTACTTGAGCAATCAGCAACGATATGGAAACTACACTACATTTACTTTATCATATCCATCCTTGAACAGAAAGTTCCTCAAACAACATACTGAATTTCCCTTCTGCAGAAAACGATGTAGAGTATCGCAATGGACTGACACAATAGAACCATTCCCATCATTTTTCGACTCCTCCATTCCACACACACCTCCATCATTCTATCCAGCTCGCTATTGCCAAAGGGTAATGCCAAAGAATGTAGAGAGGACTTATATAGATACTTATTCCAGCAATCTCCCTCAGCCGTCTACTTGACCCCGAGACGTCTGAGAGATTAACTAAATAATATAGAGGACCTAGTCTCAGGTGCACTGACAGAAGGCATATCCAAAGAGAAGAAGTATAGGTTACTAGGTAGGTTGTCAAGGATGTTACCGCTATAGCAATAGATAAAAAAAGCATGGAAAACAACATGTATATGGCAGGTGCCTCTTCCATGACACAATTTGACACAATTGTGTTGTCAAACTATCAGATGACTTGGTGAAGCTGTGTGTCGAACCAAAAAGTCTGAGATTCCTTTGAAGTGCCTGGGATAAATGGAAGGATGGTGAGACTTCCTCTATGATGTAGTATTGTGTAAATAAGGTGTGCTCGCTACATGGGCAAGATGTGCTCTCACGGTGCCTCACACAGTCCGTGTTTCTCTAGAAGGTCTCGGTAGCAGAATATTAATAGAAGAGAAGGGGTTCTACCTTTGTCCAGGCCTCTGTGCTAGTAACGGATTATTCATCTATTTTCATCTCGCCATCAGTTTCACCTCAGCCTCGAGTCAGCCTATCACACTTCTTTAGTCTTGTCTCTCCTTTAGCATGAATCCCAAGGTTCTTAGTACGAATCCCAAAATGTTACGTAGCAAGGACCAGTGCTCAGTATATATAGGACTCACCTGTAAACCTAAAGGCCCAGTCGTTCATCTGGACCTTTGGGTATGTATACTTGTATTCTCTTCCGAAATATCAACTCAGTCGTTCATCTGGACCTTTAGTCCTTTTTATCTCTCAGCTCAAAGACGTACCCCCTGCATCATTTGCTGTTAGCTAGTCCCGTCATCTCTCCTGTCATTTTGAGTGGCTCAGGCACTGGGCTAGTGTAGGATGGTATATAGGAGCCTTGCAAAAGATAGATGAAATATGTCTTCAGGATGCTCGGAGGTCGGATCTGGGATCCAGATGAAAAGACTGGGTCCTAGAGCCACAGGTCAAGTACACTAAATACAAGTAAAATTGTGTACATGTTCGCTGTGCACTGGAATCTGCTTGGAGCCTGATGTGCTCATCGCTACGCAACCTGAGTTGAAGGAAAGTGAACAAGTATGTAGAGAGAGAACATAGATGAAGTATGGAAATAATGTGAAATGGATGATGAGATGGAGTGGTAGAAAGAATCACTTCGATAAGATTATCTGAAAACAGGGTGGCCTGCCGTAATCGGTCTGGATTAGGTGCCAAAGTGGTGGACAGGTCTTCTGTAATCTACATGAGTTGTCAATTGGAGAGTATGAGAGAACACAACCTGATCATGAAGAGATACAGAGCTTTTTCATAGATGTAGGTAAAAAATACGACTGTACCTTGCTCCTATGTAAACCCGAACTGCGATTGATCAGGCAGTTCAACATAATTAGAAAGACAGCATCAGAAGAGCCTACAACATGTTCTGATGAGCTATGTCATGTTGAGTCACGTTTATATGTAAGACTCACAGCAAATGGAGCATCGGTGCACGAGAAGATGTAAAGATGTAAAGTAGGTTACCAAGCATCATTGTAACCCTGAGATAGTCCCACTGCTAGCTATCCGTTCAATCCTCGGGGATGCTCGCCATTATGTTTTACTGGGTCATTTCTTAAATTTCAAGGCCACCAGTTGGGATGTTCACTGACATGCACAAAAGGCCAAGAGAAATTTGAGTCCATCAATTCCCCGAGGGTACTCATTGGCGTCTCCGTAGATGTCGCAAAGGGATGTTCCGTGAACTCAAATTAGAAATCAGCTATATGTGGACTCGATCGAGATCTCTCTTTTTTGAGGTTGAATAGTCAAAAAATTTCGCCTATGTTGTTATATAAAGTGTTCTGCACGATCCTTACTGCCTGTCAGCACACCAATACCAGATATCAGAAAGATCCATGTCAGTTTTTCCCGTCGCTATAGCCACTCGGTTCATACAGACTCTGGCTTTCTTCACATATACTGATGTCAAGACAATTCTCGTTCCTGTTGTATGAAATGTTTTTAAACCGATATCCCACCTTGCTGATTCTCTACCTAGTCCGTATTTGCATTTATCGTCACTCCTATCTCGTCCTTGTGGAATGGTGCCATTGCGGTTTTATGGATATGGGTGCATCTCCTGTGTTGCAATGTTTCCAACCAATGCAATTCTGTTGCCGAGGATTGTAAGAATCACCCATGGCGGCCCATTCCTGCGGGCCTCATATCACAAACAAATGCTTGGAATCTTCAATGGGCACTAGCCATCTTGTGCCCATGTTTCTCAAGCATCTTCGGGCTGCCGAATGTCTTGGCTAGCATACTCATGGTGACGACTACGATTTTTTACGATGATTTGAAATTTTCAGGACACTGGGCTGCCAAAAATATATGCACCCTCTCTGGCTA
>Ga0153987_1000305_pt1 | contig 16956 bp, 22 predicted proteins | sample TSNC071MetaG_FD_102279 | JGI IMG/M metagenome (GOLD analysis project Ga0153987, IMG submission 102279) | Attine ant fungus gardens microbial communities from North Carolina, USA - TSNC071 MetaG | ecosystem: Host-associated > Fungi > Mycelium > Unclassified | place: USA: North Carolina, William B...
GGTGGTGCTCCTGGTGGTGCTCCTGGTGGTTTCCCTGGTGCTGGTGCTGGTGGTTTCCCTGGCGCTGGTGGTTTCCCTGGTGCCGGCGCTCCTGGCGGTTTCCCTGGTGCTGGTGGCGAGGAAGGTCCCAGTGTTGAGGAGGTTGATTGAGGGGGTATCTGATTCGCTTTTTGCTTTCCACTCATCCTCGCACCTTCTCCCGCATGTCTGCATGTCTATCTGGACTTTTTGCTACAAAATTTGTATTATAGCGCATGTTAGATAATTCAAGTGATTGTTGCTATCGTTGGTTGAGTCATCAATTCTTGCATGGTGTCAGATTGTTAGTGATTCGGTCCTCAAGTAAATTCTGACGGCAGAATAGCTCTGTTTCGAAGTACGCGTATCTTCGCATTTTGTGAAAATTACTGCAAGTTGTATCGATAGTAGTAGCTATATTAACAAATATGTCCAACAATGAGTCCTGAACAGCGTTGTGTTGGTTAGCTCTACTGAGAAAACTTCGAAGCAATAGCTGGCCCTTGCACTTGAAAATTGGGACGATTCATTTTTATGATGCAATATCAAGACTCTGTACATGTGACTTATATGACATCTCAGATCTACGGCTGTATAGTTATTGATGCCATCTTCTCACGAATTTATTTCGCTCTCTTTCTTACCAACATTCGCGGGCAATTCCTGAACTAATCCCTGAACCAATCCCTGAACGTTGAAATGGAAAACGACCAAGTATGTCCGACTGTTCCACTGTATGACCTAAGAACACTCACCATGTGCAGGGCATCCTCGTTGATCTCTATGTTCCTCGCAAATGTGCCGCCACCAGTGCGTACACTCTAGGCCTTTCAACTTGATCCCCCCGATTTCGACTCTATCTGATGATTCACTAATAGATCGATTAATCACCTCCAAGGACCACGCCTCTGTCCAAATCAGTATTGCTGATGTTGATTCCTCCGGCCGGGCTCTCTCCACCTCGACAACGTTCGCTATCTGTGGCCAGGTCAGGTCACAGGGCGAGAGTGACGATTCGCTGAACAAACTCGCTACTGAAAATGGACGTGCGTAAAATGACCTCTCATATCCAGATGCTTCAGTTGAATCCCAAGCCAACAGTGCTCCGCAACGTCTGGTCATACCAAAAGTAGACTTTTTTTAACACGATTTGGTACTTTGTATTACTTTTCCGGGTGACGATGGGGCATTTGAGTTTTTGATCGTCAGAGTCACGTGGCATGACACCGATATGAACAGGTTCTGAAACATAAATATATATTCATTTGGGATGGTGGCTATCTGTCAATCTTCCACTTCTCAAGAGTGCGATCTTCTTTCTGTTTCTGTAAGCCCTTTTCTGTATTGACATACTCTGTCATTGGTAATGGAACTGTCAAGATTGACTCTATGGTTGAAATAATCCGTCCTGAGGATATTGGATCGTCCTCATCATTGCATGATCCGGAAGACTCGTGTGGGGAAGATAAATACCGACTGGTTTATAGCAAGTCAAAGGTTTATGTGAACCCCACCGCGTATGCAAGAGATAACATTCCTGGATTTGTTGCCCTTGTGAAACGGGTATGTGATCTTTAGTATCATATGCGACCCCAAGCTGACGGGAACTTAGGAGGCTCAGAATCCGAAGTATCTTCTTGCGTGGATCCCAGAATCGCTATTGAATGAAAAAGGAAGGACAGAGTGGGACAAATTTGTGAAAATTGAAGAGAAGGCATTGGAGGATCATGAAGACGATGGTGGGCAAGAAACGCTTCAGTTCCTCGGTCATAACAGACAGACTCATTCAAAGTAACAGACATCGTTCTTGTCGATCTTCCGAAACAATGCCCAGAATCGTATGCATTCTCAGTCCCCCTGACGTCAATCTATTCTCTCATTGTTCAACCCCCTTCGCTTTCTTCATGGTGTATGCATTTTTTCGTATCATTCTCTCTTCACCGCTGACAACCGCCAAGATGGTTCCATTGGGATCAACCTCATAAACGGAGATACTCTCCCCACCCTCCATTTTCACGATGATGAATCCAGATCTTTTACCCTCTATTCCCCAATCGCCACTACCTCTCGTAGTCATCCCATCTCTATTCCATCTACTTCTGTTTCTACATCTATTGAATCCTACCCTGGAACGACGACTTATCCACCCCCACCCCTTCCAGGGCAATCACATCAGTCGAGGCCTATCAACTCTTGGGGTGGTGAAGATCTCTTGTCTCGTTTACGTCAATATGCCCATATTCTCCGTTCTACCCTCCAACCTACCCTGTTCCTTGTAGACCCTTCCAGGATGGATCTTGAGACACATACAACTCAGCTTTTTGACGACGATGCCGTCGATGACATTCTCGCTCAGTCATCTTTTGCAAATTCTCATTCTCCTGTACCGGTGCATAGAAGACCTAGACCGATATTATCTTCAGGAAATACCAACCATGGGCTAAGTTCGTCTCAGTCTTCCGTTTTACACCGGTCATTAGGTTCAGCACCTCCGTACAGTCCTACGGCAAGTTCTTCTCAGGCACGAACAGCTTTGATACAGAGCTTTTCCAACATCACACGAGCCACTCGTCATGCAGCACAAAACATCCTTTCGCATCCTCTGGCTAAGCCTATTGTTCCACACTTACCAGAACCTGTGCAAAGCCTCGTCAGTGCCCCAGGAGAGTGGGAATGGGGCTCTTGGGTTGAGAAGGGTGGTGTCGGCGAATTCGAGAGTGCAAGGGTATACCTAGCGCGGTGGGCCAGGATTGTCGCTGAGGAAGGTGAAAGAGCCAGAAGACGTGAAGCACAAGCTTTGCGTTCAGTATATGCGGATAACGAACAAGAAGATTCATCGCTTGGGATATTTGAATTGTTGCACACGACTGCAAATTTGCCGACTCCGAAGAGCTCTAGAACTCCAGAAAAGCCTGTGACCGAGAGGGAATGGATGGAGTGGTTTGGTCAGGAGGGGGAACCGCTGATTACGATTGAAGAATTTAAAGGAGAAGTGTTTAGGAGAGGTATCAGTGGAGAGAACGAATTGAGAAAGAAAATTTGGCCATTTTTGCTTGGTGTTTTTGATTGGGAATCAAACGCAGGAGAGAGAGAGCAGGTTTGGCAGAGGAAAACGTCTGCATACTTACCTCAATTTTCCCAGGTCTTTCATTGATAATTTAAATAGGCAACAGTATCAAGAGATCAAGAATACGTGGTGCGGTGTTCCTGAAGTGTTCGATAGACAGGACACGATCGAGGAGCGCCATCGTATTGATGTGGATTGCCGAAGAACGGACCGAACGCATCCTCGCTTTGCTGGAACTTCAGTTGAACAAGGAAAGAAAGACCTGCATGATCACTCGATTATTTCACCCAATCTAGATGACTTTGGTGCCCAATCACCCACCAACGAGCATATTGAACGACTGGGTGTTATCCTGCTTACATATAATTTCTACGAGAAGGACCTAGGTGTGTTTAGTCTCGTCTCTTTTTCATGATTATATATTTACTGTTGGATAGGCTACGTACAGGGTATGTCGGACCTTTGTGCACCGCTTTACGTGGTCATGAATGCAGATGAGGGAATGACATTTTGGTGTTTTGTACAATTCATGGAAAGGATGGTGAGTATATATTGCACCAATTATAGATACAAGATGATGTCGGATAGAAAAAGAATTTCATGCGGGACCAAAGCGGGATGAAGAAACAGTTATCGACTTTACAAGGGTTGATTGAGGTGATGGATCCAGAACTCTTCAAGCACTTTGGTAATTCCTTGTTGGTCATGTCTATGTTGGAGCCCACTTAAACATGTTATCGTCACAGATAAAACCGATAGTCTGAATTTATTTTTTTGCTTCCGGTATGCTCTCCGTGCTCTATGTTGAGTTATGGAGTGACCGAAACCAGATCGTAGCTGGGTCCTCATTGCTTTCAAGCGCGAATTTTCGTTTGATGAGGTGTTGGGGTTATGGGAGCTTTTATGGACGGACTACTACAGTACTGAATTCGTACTCTTTGTTGCTCTCGCCATCTTGGAGTCGCATAGGGACGTAATCCTCCGATATCTAGTAGAGGTATGTCTCCTATATCCCGTCCTTCGTCCACTCACTGTACCTTTATTAGTTTGATGAAATTCTAAAGGTCAGCAGCTCTTGTGAAACATGAAGATTTGGGTGTCTAAACGCAGGTCTAGTATTGTAATGAACTCAGCATGACGATTGAACTTCAGACTACCCTTGCCCAAGCCGAAGTTCTTTTCCTCTCTTTTGATCAACTCGTAGCCGACATCGATAAGCGAAAGGCAGAAGAAGTGAATACGTTATCACGAATGCATGAACTTCGTCATCGAAATTCGGCAACGTCCTCGACTTGTACTACTCCTCAAAAGAAGCAGACGGAAGTAGGCCCAATGAAATTATCGGATGATTTGAGAAAACTCCTTGTGAGTGGAGTGTAATGTATTCTGTCTTTAGTTCATGCTGGCCAACCGGTACATGACTGTATTCCATATATTGGTCCGCGTAGCCACGCCTTTGCAGTGAATTTTAAAGCCTCGATCGTTACTGAATTGTATCTTCTGTACCGCCGCACTGCCAAATATAGAATTACATAGAAAGCTGAAAGTAACGTTGTAACGTCGTACGTCGGCTTACGATGAGATTAAACCTTGCGTCGAGCATCAGAGCAACTACACGACCAGAAGTCTTGGAAGAACGGGTGCGCGTAATGAAACAAGATAATTGTGAGTCTTGTAGATAGTGATTATACCACCATTGATTTGGGGATAGAAATATTGATAATACTGATGGGCCCTCCTGTCCCTTTCTTCTAGTCAGCAGTGCCTTTCTCTTACAGATTAACAACCGAAAAGACTCCTGCAGTAAATGACATTTTTTTAACCTCGTCATAGCAGTTGTAACTGTGGTAGTATCGGGCATGTGGTTAGCAGGACTAAAAAATGACAGATCTTGAAATCTGGTGTCTAACGTCAACAGTATCAACAGTATCAATTCAGGAAACACCGAGTTAGGTAGACGACTGAGGAAAAAATACACACAAGTAACTAGGTACATGTGCATCTAGACAATTCTTTGTCGGTCATCCAGATGTGGGTAAAGTGGAAAAATTACAAGATAGAAAGGGAAATGATCCGCTAGTCTTGCGTTCTACATCATCCAAGTAGACAACAGAGTGATCCGCTGATGCAATCGGTTAGTCCATTTCAAGATCTGATTTATATCGTGTTATATCTCGTGTTGGTCCGATCCGATTTCTGTAACGTCAGGTCAACGTAATAAAGAAAGATGCATTGGGTGAAATTCCCAACGTGGAGTACGTGGACTACCTCCAAAAGTAACGTCTCGTGACTTGAAAGGAGATCCAATCCCTTTCCAATCCCTTTAACCTGAGCTCTCATCTAACAAATGGCAAATTTGACGGTTCTGCGTTCCTATGCGTCCATGAATCCCACTGAACTACCGTTGTCAGTATTGTTCTCTCACACAGAGAAAACCATGACTATCTTCGACGCTTATCCCAAGTCTATATTTCACTTCCTTGTTCTACCCCGCATTGCAACATTGCCATCTGCACCGATGTCATCCAAAAATTCCTCAAACAGAATTTTAGACCGAAACCCAAGACTTGTTGTACCTGAGAGAACGCTAGCTTTATCTCCTTCGGTGACTGACCTTTCAAGTCTTCGCACGCTTCTTGTTTCAGAACGTATCAGTAAAGATCAAGCAAAGGAACTTATCCTTTCACTCAGAGAGGATGCCTTGCACGTCAAAACAGAAATAGAAAGAGAAATGGAGAAGCGGTATGGCTTCGTTTGGGATATTTGGATTGGTTTTCATGGGGTCCCTTCGATGGAGTGAGCCTTTCCAATTTTGTTTTGTTTGTAATCCTCAACAGGTGCTAGACATATCCATCTTCATGTTCTGTCCGCAGATCTGTGTTCAGAAAAAATGAAAACAAAGAAGCATTACAACTCATTCCATCCCAAACATGGATTTTTTCTGCATGTAGATCAAGTTTTGTCTTGGTTCGAGGCTGAAGTACGCCCAATGCCATGTCCATATACTGATTATGATGATATGTCTTTAGATGTCAAAACTTTCGCCGACTGAGTATGAATTTCTGCTCAAAAAACCTCTGAGCTGCTTCTACTGCGACGTAGGAAAAAATAACATGCCTATGCTCAAAGCTCACCTTCAGGAAGAGTGGGAGAAACTGAAGAAGAATTGTACAAAAATACGTCGACTCGAGTCACATGACCATCAGTGCTCAGTCTCTAAGAAACTCAAGATCGACAAATAATAGTATTTATTCAGGTATTGCTTCTCCAAAAATTGTATTGTCTATCTATAATCCAAACCAACTCATTCAGTCTGTTGTGCCTTCTGAGCTTTTCCAGCGTCATTGCTCGCCTGGAGCTTGGCTGCGCGAGATTTTTCTGAGGCAATCCGGATGGCCCAAGTTAACTCGTAGGTCTTCACAGCATCTGAGTTGTCGCCGGCATGAGTTTAGATCACCCTATATCCCGAAGTCTCACCTTCATAGCTGCTCAAAATCTGGGCAGCTTCTGGGTCTTCTTCGATGTCTTCAACAACGTCAATCAGGTTGGATATCTCAGAGAAGAATGGGTCATCATCCGGGAAGGTCATCGCCTGTTCATGGTCATTGCCGGGCTTTCGGATATACAGTGCAGGTTGAACATAAGGATTGACTAGTCTATACGAGATCAGAGAGGAATCGCAACTGCAGATATAACATGGAGGCCATACTTGAGAAGATACCCATCAGCGTAGACTTCGAATTCGCAGCTATAATCGGTGCCCTGAAGAGCAGCAGCATGAACGAAGCTTCCTACAGCTCCACTATCATATTTCCTGTCCAAGAGAGTTCATTCAATCAGTTGAAAGCTCCACTTTGCTCCTATGGCTTACCAATTGGCCGCAGTAACACGGGGTATCCTGTTTTCGGGGGCGATCTTGCTCTCATCAACGCGTATCTTGGCAAGCTGACCAGCGTTCTCATCCCATTCTAGGGAATGTGCCGTGACGGATTCAAGATCAACTTCGCCACCGAAGTAGCGCGAGAGGTCACAAAAGTGGGTGCCTTGTTCAATGACAGGGCCCGCACTTGATTGCCAAGTGATTTCAAGATTGATTCAGTAAGTAGGAGTGCTCACGGACCTTTTCGATTTATCCCACCAATCCGGCTTGGCGATAGACTCGTAAGCACTGGCATAACGAGCAATCGTGCACATGACAGTCAAGTCATTTTCTTCGATGACTTGCTTCATGAACTGGACAGCCTTGAGATAACGCAACATGTATCTGAGCAGAATCAATTCACATTTTGATCGAAAGTGGGAGACAGGATCGCATTTACCCGACAGAACAAATGGTCCTGGTATCAGTGATCATCTTGGCGATTTGCAGTCCATCCTGTCGATACTCATACGGCCCAGTCGCTATAGGTTTTTCAATAAACATTGCGACCCCTGGGAAATGCTTGATGATCCGAACTTCAAGATCCTTTTCAGGTTGAAGAGAGCCTCGGAACATCGGAGGGCTGCCAATGATAATGGCACGAGGCCGCTCTGCCGGAGTCATGACCTTGACGAAATCTTCGAGTGTTTTGTAAACACGCGTATCCTGGTATGCTGAAAAGACAAAGGAGTCGCATTTCTTTTGCAGAACAGAAGTAGCGCGTTCGATGGCAGGATCAATCAGCGCCACAACTTTGAGGCGTCGACCAAGTTTGCTAGATGAATGCTCGGAATGGGAAAGGAGTGCCTGACCAATCGTAACTCACTGTTCCAAACGGAAAGAATGGTTCCAGGGCCCCTCATCAGAACCTGACACATCCAATTAGACCACTGACAAGATGATAAAAGATCTTTTCCTAACCGAACATGATATTGCCTGCGCCAATGAAGACTACTTTGAAATCATCAGCACCCCCGATGTGAGAAGTTCTGTATTAGGAGAAACGATAAGCTTATAGACAAAAAAAATTCAGGACATTGTCTGACTTGTCCATTGGAACAAGCCTCGACGGGTCGATGGACGGCCGACGGGAGGACTTGCCTGAGCCACGTCGTTCGGACATGCGACGGGCAGCGGTGGCAGACTGTCTGCGACTCTTCATGGCGAGCCAATGTGAGAGAAGGAAGAACTGGACATAGGAAAGAACGCACCATAGCAAAGAGGGTTTATCGATGTGGATGTGGAGTAGAGATGGGGGAGATAAGTTTAGTATTCGATGTGATATAGGGTTGGCGCATGTCACGTGCTGCATTGACAAATATAATTAAACTGATCTATTCTAGGCTCGAGGCTGTTGCTGTGCACGCTGGCGCTCAGCAGCCTCCAACTTGTCACTCAGGGCCTTGAGTTCCCGACGCAACTTCTCATTCTCTTCGTTGAGCTTTAACAAATTTGACTTTCGCTTCTCAATTTGGACCTTTTCTGCAGAGTCCCTGGGGGCCGGGTAAACACGTCAAGTGTCAACGAAGAATCCAGAATAAAATGATTCTCACTCTGATCCATTTACGCCCACTATGGTAGAGAAGTCGACGTTGAGATCTGCAACAGGAATGTTGGGTTCGAGGTAATTCAGAGGCACTGGCCTCCATTCCTCCTGTTCTCCAGCTTTCGACTGAGGCCTGGAAAACACGTGTTGAGCCGTGGGTGTCCTGGTTACACCGATCAACCAACCTGGGGTGCTCGTCGACTACCTGTTCCGAGGGGCGCAATTCAGTTTCAAAGGCACTCATTGTCCTTTTGTTGTTCCAGGCCTCTTCCCTGGTCTGTAGTTGGAGCTTTGGTTAAGTTTGAGAGGAGCTCCATGTATGATTAGTCTCCACGCTGGCCATAACAACCTCGTGTCACACTTATTCCCAGGCTTACTGACCCTCCTGCATCGCGTGAGGTGCATGCCAAAAGTCGATAGCGGCTATGTTATCGTCACTCTCTGTATCATCTTTTTCATCGTGGCAAGCTATGCCATCCTACTCAGCACCCTTTACCCTGTAAAAAGCATCTGGGTATGTCCGACCACCCGAGTATGGTTCAGGTTCAGGTGGCCTTATTGACTGTCTTTTCGGAGGTGTTGCATGCGCTTGCACAAGACAAACACTACAAATACTTTTCCATCCTCATTATCCCCACTACCTTCTACTTTGTTATAGCCAATTGGGTCGGCTGGCAATACTATAGCAATTCTTAACATGTTTTCAGGGTTCTGGCATTATCTCATACCACTCGGTTCTTCGGTTCTTTTATGGCCAACAACGAAAATTCAGCCCCATCGCTGCAGTCCCAAAACTGGTGTTCGTATTTACTATTATTATTCCACTCGGCATTCTATGCCTCGGTCAAATTGTATTTGATCCATATCTATCTGACATTAACTTTTATAACCTATTACAACCTCTTATATACCGCATCTCGGTTGTTTTAGAAGCTGCCAGCAGTTCTGACTAGGGCAAAGACGGGGATCCGGTCAGATGTGAGGCCACAGACGGCGAATGCTTCCTTGCCCCTGACTTGAGTGCAAATCGATTCCATTCGGCCCTGGGCTCTACCACATCGTCGGAAGCATTTGAGCGTGTTTTGCGGATAGGAGGCGTACTTTCTGCATTGATTGAGAGGAACAACGAAGGTCCATTCACATCCCTGGAATTTACCCCGTTAACACCCGATCCGCGACGATTCGTGGTAGAGAATGGGAATTTGGGACGGGGTGGGCTCAAATCTGATTTGCCCTGTTCATCTTGATGCACATTGGTCCGTAGAAGGCTGACAATTCCGGTTCCCTGTCCTTTTCCAAACGGAGATCGCGAAAGGCGAGAAGGCCGCAGACGCCCTCCTGTTGAAGTTGGTTCTTGATTATCAAGTGCTTCATTGTCGTATTTGGTAGGCCTTTCGTTCGGCAGCACATTCGAGTTGCTGCGCCGCGATATCGATGAACTTCTCGGTTTAATCGAATATAGCTTAGTGTCCAACACAGGTGTGGATTCGTGTGGAGGCGATCCCGATGAGGATGGCGGAGTTATTATCGGTGGTAGGCGTTTGATGACTCGGGCTCTGTCACTGGGCAGCCGAAGATATCGTGCTCGACTAAAAGCAGAATCAGTGAATGAACATCTTGTTGACACTTCAACTGAGTACTAACGCAATCGCTTTCGAAACCAGTTTTGCACGGTATGCTTCTAGCCAGTGATTGAAAAATCGAGCTGTAGATGCATATGTACATCCCATCATTGATAGCGTGAATAGCACATAGCATTAAGAAGACGTACCCAAAACCGTGGTATCGCATTTTCCCTTGGCCCTTTTGACCTTCTGAGCCAACGGCAAAGTTTCGCGCCACTTGACATAAAACTTCTTCTTTGTCCGCTGAGCATTAAATTTAACGGCTATTATCATAGGCCGCGCCTAGTTATATGAATAAGTTTCAGCTAGAAGGCGTTCTGGATGGTTTTACCCTTGCTTTGTTGTGCCAGACACAAAAGGCCTGATACATCAAGTTCTGCTGACTTCGCATCAACATCTCGATCTCCTACAAGATACGAATAATAAGACTATTGCTCATATACTGGAAATGCCTCATACCAGTGGTCGAAGGCGGCGCTCGAGATAGTTGGATTTCCACTTGGTCCACACCTTTTGAAGTACCAAGTTCTTGTTCTCCTCTTCCTTTTGTTGCAGAATGTATCTGCGATGTTGTGCCATGTGAGCGGCATTTTTCCATCGCTGGAAGAAGCGGCTCAGCATATCTAGGAACGCCTTTAGTGTAAGAAATTGCTGGAGGACATGAAATGGGTTCCTTGCCTTCTTTTTTAATAGTCAGATGGTCTTCCAGGAGATTCAAACTCTCTTTATGACGCCGAAGACTAGAGTTGAACCGTGTCCAAGCGTCCCTGGGCTGGGTGAGTTATGATTGATCTTGTTCCCTGTATCGACTGACCTCTCTAATTTCAGATTGTATATCTCGATAGCGTGCAACTCTCGTTCTCGCCTAGCAATCACCCTTTGTGTCCAATGCGACAGCGCATTTCGCCCAAACCGCTAAGATGCAAATGAGTTGGGGGTCGACAGATATACTAATCTCTTGAGTGCTCACCTGGCGTAATCTTCCTTGTATGAGTAGTTCGACTTGGACGCAGCGCCGTCTCTTGCGGGTGAGCAACAGCCAACCTTGGGTCATTTCAATCAGAATCAAAGTAATGAAAAGCAAATCCTACGGTATAAAACTCGTGCTGACTGGCGGTTTTGAAGCTTTTTAACAAGCTTCTGCCGTTTCCGCTCTTCTACACTTTCCCGCAATCGTGATAACCATAAAAACCCCATTTTCTTGACAAGACTTCCGTCGTAAAAGCGCGACGCTGCTTCGTATGCATTTCGGTGTGATATACGGACCTCTTGCCATTGCAAGAGAGTTGTCGAAATCACACGTATGCTTGTTTTCTGATAGAAAACGGTAGCAAGTTCTCAAGTACAAATCAGTTGAAAGATTTTGGGGTGAAGTGCTGGAGAATTACCTTCTCGCTGGCGATTCCAAGCTGCTTTCTTTTTCCATGCCAAGAACTTCGAATAGAGGAGCTTTTGATTGCGTTGGCGGGTCACCTCTCTCCCGCGAACGTGCGCCAACCATACGCGAAATATAGCACACATCAGGATTTTATCTCGTCGAATTGAATGCTTGTCTGCTCGAACATCAAGTGCCTGCAGTGAAGATTGAGATGATTTGCGTCGAGAGTATAAGTGAGACCTACACCAATATTTTGAATGACGGATCGCCATTTAGAAAAAAACCGATGTTCCAAGCAGCGATCCCTGAACAGCGTTGCTCTGCGATAGTCGTATCTGTAAAGGGTTCACTACAGGGGCTTTGTGACAGGATAAAACAACTTACGCGTGTCTCTTCCATACAATCCACGTTTGCCACACTATCCTTGCTTGAACACGCCTATTCATTTCTTTCTCTGTTCTCGTCTGTAAAGCACCGACTCGCCAAGCTTCCCAGCATCTGAAAAGCAGTCTCTCGTCTCTTACCACCACTAAGTGTTCTGCCCTCCCTTCGAGTTTGTCAATACGCCGGAAAATGCCCTTCCATCTCAGATAAGCCTCTAGCAAGATTTTTGCTTTGTATTGCTGATCTGCACACGCAGATCGATATTTCTGTCCCCAAGAGGTCCAAGCTTTCCTGAGCGTGCGCCTACTCTGGCAATCTTTGATCATGTCCATCTTATTCCGCATATCAGCTCGCCGTTTTGTTAGTTGTTTCTCCCTCAACCTCTTCCTCCAGAGGGTCAAAAAAGTACGAATTAGTCGTTCGTTGTCCAGGACAATGACATCTTCACATATCGCTTTGCGGGAAGCAAAAGAATCCCTCCAATGATGGAAAGCCAGTCTCAGGAGAAATGTGTTTCTAGCCTCGTCAATTTGATTATGTGAAGCCTACCCTTTTACCTTCACTATAGTACAATTTCTGCGTAAAGACGCACGCACCATAATCCATCGACAACCCTGCACCCAAATTCCCCAGCACCTTCCCAACAACTTCTCCTCCCGGAATCGATCTGCCTCCGCCTCTAGTTGTTGCATTCGAATCTTATCCCAAACATCATCTTCATCCATTGAGCTTGGACCTCGGCTATTCATAAGCCCTCGACGAGCGACTGAAAAGCGATTATTCGAAGAAGACGTAGGGAAAATTTTCCCAGATCGCCTTGTAGCCGTCGGTGTGATTGAGCGTCTTTGATCTTCACTCAAATCAGAAATTTCCGTGTCAATGTCCTGTAAAGGAAGCAAGACAGGTACCCGTGTTTCCTGTGTAAATCGTAAATGCGAAGTGACGCGTGGTGACGCGTTTCTGTGGTTGTGGCCTGGTTCTTCTTGTGGCTGTTGATTTTGAGAGAGGACTGAGAATGAAAAAAAATTTTTTGGAGGACTTGAGAGCTACCTGCGGGTGATATCTCTGAACAGCTTCCCATTTTTCACTCCAGTTTTTCCCTTTCATGGTCCCAAGCTTCAGGAGTTTGCCATAATATTTCACCTCGCCAGCATCCATGCCCCGTTCCTTGAGAACATCATTATAAGCCTTGAAGACGAGAGGAAAGGTCGTTGCAAAAGGCCCAGCCCGTATAATAACAGCTTCAATGAATTCTATGTCATCGGCAGATAAATTCAAGAGCTCTGGCACAACAACAGTGGAGCTAGAGATCGCTGAGAAATCGATGGAGGGTGGTCCACGGAAGTCGTGGATAGGTTTCATTGAACGCAGTGGAGGAGAGGTTCTGGTGGGTTGAAACGGAGACATCAACAGCTTCCACGCCGACGCGAAGCCAGGAGGACCTGCTTGTTGATTTCCACACGCTCTTCCATATTTGGCAGGCGCTATACAGTCTACCAGTAGTTCCCTCCTCCCCAAACTGATCAACATTCGCCCGCCCGCGTTATCCAATGACGGAGAACAATACGATAAATATATTTCTCTGGAAAATGTGCGGTAATCATTACACGTGGACAATGATAACAAAGTATGTTGTTATACGTGAGGGTAGCGAAAAAGGTGGACAAGATGCTGAGAAGTAAGCAGTATCAACAAAAAAATAACGACTTGGCCTGAAACGGGGATATATATTAACTGTCTTGGAGGTATGTATAGATGTGAGGTGATAGGAGCCATCACGAGGTGTGCAAAGGAATCAGGACAATCGTACACTATCTAGACTTCTATGGGCTTGCAAGTCCTGCAAAACGCTGGGATCAACTGGGGGTGCAGTCAATCTCTAACAGTCGTTGTATATAGTTAGTATGCATACCTGGCAGAACACTCTTGCGGCGTGTGTGCAACCCGCCTTGTTGCTCAAAACCCGGATGTTCTCCTACTGCAGGAACTGGCCGCTAATCGTCGGATAAATGACCGATGACAGTAACTTCAAAGTTGAGTCAACCTACATCTAGACCAGGATCAGCCATAGGTACCCGTTCGATCCCTTGCTCATCAAGATCGCCTTGGACATCATCAATTGAAACAGCATTCAACTCCATTGACAGGTCAAAAATATCATTGTCATCAGGAACAGATGGCGGAGGTGCTTCGCGGACAAATTCCTTATAGTTCTTGGGAAGCTTGTCGCCAGCTTTAGCGCGGGCAACTTGGCATAACTTTTCCCAATTTGCGAACCGTTGTACAGCGTGTTCTTGCTCCCTGCAAAAAATTCAGGAGGGACAAAAGCTAAGAGGTCTGCGCGCACTCGATTCTACGCTGTTTGTATTGCGACAATATCTCGTCAAACAGTTCGGGATTGATATCCATGAACAGTTTTAGGACATTATACACCATGCCGTGGATCGTACTACACCAGTAAGTGTTGATGAAGTAGAAGAATTGATGTGATGCTCACCGATTCCAGTGGGATCTGCAGTTATTGTAGAGGGCCGGAAAGACTATAGGAAGAATGACGGCAAGGTTATCACTCATCAGATTTACCACGTATTCATTGTTCCAGTACAGGAGTGCGCGCTCGGCAACTTGGAAATGTTGGCTGTTGATACACCGTGCCAACTGCATGAACAGAGCCACTTGGATCTTCTGGAATTCCCTTGGGTCTGTGACGTCAAGGATTTCTTCAACCTCGTTTAGAAACATGACTTCCTTTGGGGAGTTGACCTTGGGCCAAAACTTGAGGAGCCCCATCATGACCTCTTCTGCCAGGAAAGGATCTTTCTCGAGGAATTGGACGACACAATAAGCTAGTTGAGGATGATATAGTGAGAGACTCTTGACTTTGTGTAGTGGGATGAGGATACGGCTAAGGAAGATTCTGTGCTCGTCCTTGAGTGGCACAACAAAGCCATTGATGATGGAACCGAGAATCTCAAGAAGCTCGGCAATGCCATTATGTCGTTCGGTTTCGTAGACAAAATGTAAGAAGACGTTGTTGATGGAACGACGAATGAAAGCACGGAGGTTGACGACTTTGCCATATATCCGATGCAGAGTGGTCTTGAGAAAATCCCGTTCCCGCGGGTCTTCCGAGTCGAACAATTCGAGGAGATTGAGCACGAAAGACTGGTTGATGTATCGTTTTGCAATATTTGGAATGAAGTCGGGACTCTCCATGAACCGAAGGAAAAACTCGTACACAATCTGGAGATGAGGCCATGCTAGCTCAAGGACAGGCTCGTCCTCTTCAGGATCAAAGGCGTCACCAATTGGATTGACGGGGGGAGGGATTGAGCGGAAGAGATTTGCTGCATACTGGTGATGGCTAAATGGGTGACAAGGATTAGCACAAGAGCGTGACGTACCATGTTGACCACTTCGGGATAGATGTTTTCAGTGATCACACCACGCTGCGTACTGATGTACTCGACCATCTCGCGGAGAGTCTGGGCTTTAATCTGCTTGCCTTTGAGCTCTGCGTTGGCATCGTTGAAATCAAAGAGGACGCGACACTGGTGCAGCTTCTTTATAAAGAGTTGAGGACGTTCGTTTGGGGGTGTTTCTGTGGAGCGAGATGAGGAGGACACAAGACACGGAGAAATGGAAACTGACCCATGAATGGGGCAAGACGTTCGATGTCGACTTTTTCGGTCACGACAAAGCGGCTGCTGCGCTGTTTTCGGGGAGGCTTTCCGACGATAGGAATGGTGTCCTTTGGAGGCTGATTTGGACGGAGGCCCCTTGTGGAACGAGGTGGGACGGTATTTGGATGATCGAGGGCTACATAGTGGCGTTCTGGCGCCGTCTGTTGGAACCGCTTCTGATCGAAGGCAGGGTCGGAGCTGACGACGACGATGGGAGGTGGAGGCAAGCTGTCGGCTGAGGATCTGCGATCAGGGAAGCTGTGGAAGGGCTGGGCGGAGGAGCGGGAGCTTGTGGGGATGCTGGAGAAGGGAGAGGGGGATGTGTGGGCAGGCTGGGGCTGGTGGGCTGCAGGCTGGGGCGGTGGCAGGGGCGGCGGCGGTTTGGGGTTGGTCGCCGGGGAGGGAGTTGGGGACGCAGGGAATTTCTTTGCTGTGCCTGCGTCTTTGGAGGACTTTTTTGTGAGCTGTGGAGAGTGAGTGGGTGTGCAGCAGCGGGCAGAAAGGACTGACCCAGGACCTTGTGATGCTTTTCATCGGGAGACAGTGTCTGTGACGCAGTCACACAGTCACTTCTGCCATGGCCGCCATCTACGCCGTCTACACATCCCCAAACCATCCGCCCATTGCAAACCATCTCCCGACCCTCATCATCACCCCCCACGGCCAGCCGACAAACATCCTCTACTCCTATCTCCACACAAACTATGCACGTCCTTTCCTTCTCTGCCCTCTCCTGCTCACCCTCCTCAGAACACAGAAAACTATCTCCTCACCCCCTCCCCCCAGGGCGATCTCTGCGTCGCAAAGCTGTTCCCCCCGCGTCGGGAGCACAGCAAGGGCTCGGCATCAGACCCAGGCCACGCCTCGGGCTCAGCAGCCCGCATCGTCCGCTGCGAGGCTTCCCGCAACCTCAAATGGTCCATAGCCAACACAGGCGTCATCTCTCCCATCTACAAGCTTTCTCTCCCCTCCCCAGACTCTCCAGATCTTCCCCTCTTCCAGATCTCCAAGCCCAATCCCAATGCAGCCTTCTGGAGTATGTTTTATTTCGCCTACGCCGGCCATAACATCCCGCCCAAGCGAATCGAGTTCGGCAAAATCCAGAAGAACCCTCCCGGTCCCAATGGCGGTGGCACCAGGATCAGCATTACTGGGAAGACGCCAGAAGAAAAGGCCGTGTGGCAGACACTTGGCGAGGGCAACGAAGACTGTGTAGAGTGGGTCGTCCTTTGTGCCGCACTGAACCTCCTCGAGTATGTTTTGCGTCTATCATTCTATTTTTAGCCTCCCAGTTTGACAAAGTTAAATCCAGCGACGAGATCATCAAGGCTGCAGA
>Ga0153987_1000306_pt1 | contig 16946 bp, 15 predicted proteins | sample TSNC071MetaG_FD_102279 | JGI IMG/M metagenome (GOLD analysis project Ga0153987, IMG submission 102279) | Attine ant fungus gardens microbial communities from North Carolina, USA - TSNC071 MetaG | ecosystem: Host-associated > Fungi > Mycelium > Unclassified | place: USA: North Carolina, William B...
AAAGCAACCTGACTACAATACTGTATACTGCTACTACTAACTGTTGATGGAAGAGAACATAGTGATCTAACTACAATACTATATACTGCTTCTACTGAATATTGATGAAAGAAAGCATAGCAACCTGACTTTAACACTGTAGAATGCTCTTACTGACCATTGATAGAAGTTAGCAAAGCAACTTGACTACAACACTATGTACTGCTCCCACTGACCATTAATGAAAGGAAGCAAAGCAATCTAACTTTTGTACTGCTACCACTAAAACTTGATAAAAGAGAGCTTAGCAACCTAACTTTGATAGTGTGTACTGCTTTCACTTAAAGTTGATGGAAGAGAACATAGTAACCTGACTTCAACATAGTGTACTGCTCCTACTAAACATTAATAAAAGAGAGCACTGAGGACCTGGCTTCAACACTGTATACTGCTCCCACTGAAGGTTGATAGAAGAGAGCAGAGTAACCTGACTTCAACACTATATGCTGTTCCTACTGAATGTCAATAGAAAGAAGTATAACAACCTAGCTTAAACTATATACTGCTTCTACTAAAGGTTGATGGAAGAGAGCAAAGTAACCTGACTTCAACACTGTATACTGTTACCACAGAAAGTTAATAGAAGAGAGCAAAGCAACCTAACTTCAATGCTATCATAGGTAGTTGATAGAAGAGAGCAATTGTTATGAGATGGCTCCACAGCCAAACATCTCACTGACCTTCAAAGGTCTCCTCAATAGAATTGGTTATCACAACTCCAAAGTCTACTTATAGAATCAATAGAACATTCCAGAAGGTCATGTGAGTGTGGAAACTCAGTGCACAGACCAACAATAATCTGTATAAGTAGTAGCATAATACAACAAAGAATTCTATTGAGTTCTTTCTGACATTCCACCTAGAGGTAGCTCTAAGAACTTCATGTCTTTATGCTAACAGCAATGCAACCTGACTTCAACACTATGCCACAATATCCATAGACTGTTGATGGAAGGGAGCAAAGTGACCTGACTTCAATATAGTTTAAATTCATTTAGAATTAGTAGAGGTATTTGAATGGGCCAGAGACCCAGATGAATATCTTGTATATTAAAGTGTACCTAGAATCCAATCCAACTAGATACATCAATAAAGTAAACAGAATACATGATAATAAAATATTCACCTCAGTCTGGTATCCACAGAACTAAGGGTAGAAAACTCTTCTCTTGCAAAAATAACATGCTTAGTAATCATAACAAAAATAGAAACATGAGCACAAATTATGAAGGCAAGACATCAGAAATAAATAAAGAATGAGGCTTATTTACTTTTATAAATTAGTAGGATTATGTCATTCTGTCAGATGTTAATCCAACAATCTAGAGTTCAATCCAACTAGATACATCAATAAAGGTAATACAAAACATATAATGAAATATTCACCTCAGTCTGATGTCCACAGAACTGAGGGTAGAAAATTGTTCTCTCACAAAAATAACATGCTTACTAATCATAACAAAGATAGATGCAGGCACAGAATTGATGAAGAAAAGAATGAGAAATAAAAGAAAGGAAGGAGGCTCAAAGCGCAATTACAACATTTACAACAATAATTTAAGTTGAGGAATTCTTTAGCAGAAAAGTGAGGACAAGATTTTCACGGACGAGGAAGTACTATGAGTATTTGTTGAAGTATCGAGCTGACGTCATTATTGTTCGAGAAGGTTCTGAGATTTTAGTTTTATATAATTACAATTTTGTTAAGTTTTTACTCACTGGTTTGCGACGGAATCAATATTCTTATTCCAAGGCAAACCATCCTCCGTTTTTCAACAGTATTGATATGATGCCCATCAAACAAATCACCTTGTATCACCATGGCTCGAATATGACAGAGGTTTCGCAACAGGCAACTGATGGTAGTACCTTGCTATTGAATTTAGCAACAAGTGAATTCAGGGATGCAGACGCTAGCGTCTGTATACAATTTGTCTTTACAAGCCACATTTATTGAAATTATGTTTCGAATTTGACGTGCAAACTATAGGTACATAAAGTGTAGACTAGAGGAGGCGAGGACTATGTCCATTAAAATTGTCCAGTCAATAATCAAATTGCCCAGTAGCTTGAATCAACATATCACAGCACTTGCGCTACCATCGAACTGCTGAGGGCGTCGATCACCAAAATGACCAGCAGATCCGTCCGGATCAACTGAGTGGTGGTCAAGGACCCAACCTGTAATGACCCATGCAGATTGTATCGAAGTCAGCCCCAGGATTCTTTCCCAATAGATCACGTCTCAACAGTCGCTGGATACATCCAACGCATCTCCAGTGTGCAGGGACTGTAGACGTCAGGGGTATGTCCATGTGAGTTTGACATATGGCGGTCCTGTGTATACGTTCGAAAAAAAACGTCCCGATGCTGTCCTGGCCCTATCATATTGTCAGGAACCTTACTATTCCTTCAGGACCTGAGCTTCCAGCCGTCCCCCTTCCTGCTTATTCTCCCGACGCCACCGGTTCCCTGGCGCACAATCAACCAAAGAGCTGTACTGCAAACGATGTCCTTCAGTTCCTCTGCAGAGAGTTCTAAGCCTTTATATTGATCTTCTTGATTGCTTTCAGACGATCGTACATCTTGTGAAGTTGACAAGGGCAGTCTCGTTTCACCTAGTTCATTGACGCCTCCCTGTTCAGGAATCGAACCAAGTACTCGTCGCCTGATGTTCAGTCGTTCAACTTCAACGTCGGGGAGAGGGAAAGGAACCTTGAGCATCGCAACAACCTTTGGATGATGAGGCATCGGCGAGAGCGTGCCAACCTTGAGTTTGAGGACCTCCTCCCCACTGCTCTTTCGTATGTGACTGGGAAAACCATTGCTCGTCGAAAAGGATGCCATTGCTCGCTTAATTTTTAATGTGCACACCCAAGGCGTTTCGGAGTCTTCAGGATCACTCTCCTCGCCATCATCCCTACCACCTCCGCCAACATCCCTACTGCCTCCACCATCAGCCGCCAGTTCAGATATATCTAGCCCTGGAACTACTACACTTTTGAGCTGCTTCGACGCTCGACGGGGTGTTTCTTCACCATTGTCGAGACCAAGCTCTCCAGCCTCACTACTGATACTACGGCCCGATTTCGCAGACAACGAACTAAGGCGTTTTTGACCTGGTTTGCTATCCAAACCCTTGTCTGTCGGCGTAATTTTCGAATGAGATTCTTCGGGACCTTCAGAGTCATCCCATTCGCGCATCGTAACAAGACTCGGCTTCCTCCCTGACCCTCCTCTACGACTACGTCCACTCCCTTTTACCTTCCCTCTCTTCCACTCAAATCTGACCTCGAACCCTGCACCAGGTTCATCCGAATGCACATGATGTTCGTCTTCTCTCCCTTTCGCATTGAGACCACTGAAAATGCCGCCTCGACTGGCCACACCCGGAAAGGATAAGCCGTGCTCATCGTGGTGAATTGATCGCTTCAGCCATTTCCTTACTAGCCAAACGTACATGAGGGCTTTGGATTTCTTCAGATCACTGGGGCCCAAGAGGCTGGTGCTTCCCAAAGCTGAAACATAGGTCGGCTGAATACCAAGCACAGGTGGTCTAGATTGTAATTGCTGTAGCTGTGTTTGGAACATTGCAGAGCATGGACTTGGCTGGTGCGAGTGAGTCGGGGGGTGAAGCAGGACCTGAGGGGTTGCAGATGAAGAGTTGTGAATAACACTTCCAACTTCACTAGTAGTTGCCAAGCTGGAGGCGCTCATGTTCGGAGATGGAACAGTCTTCTCCCCAGCACCCGACGAAGGATTACCAAGACCGACCCCTTGTCCTTCCGAAGATTTATTGACATTCGATGACGACGAAGAGGAACCCGCAATCCGCGATGACTTGGGCCTGTTATTCTTGAGTACAGATTTCAGAGGTGACGCGAGGACTGTCAGACTCGTATTCCTGGTATGAACTTTTTCGGATTTGCGTGTAGATACAGAGAAATCATGCGTCTGCTGATATGATGGCCTGGGAGTCGTCTGAGTTAATTCTTGCAGAGGTTGAGAAATCACGACGGAAGCGGATATGGATGAAGCATCAGATACGACAGCCAATTTTTTGTTCGAACCAGTTTGAAAAAGCCTCCCGAAGATATTCCGCTTCGTTTGATTTAGAGACTGCGGTTGAGGAACTGGAAGCGTGGACGTGGAATCAAAGCCGATAACAGAAGAGACTGCGGGTTGCGGACTATGATACTGCGGCTGCGTAACATTCAGGTACGAGGAATCGGCCGACTTTCGTTTGACAGAATGTAGAGAGATGGCAGACGAGTTCGCATTGAGATACCGTTCCAGTGTGTGGCCTTGACCAGATGAGGCGCCAGAGAATGCCGAATTCTGAACCGTCAAAGACTGGTGATCGTCTACAGCCATGTTGATACTGTTCCTACCAGTACAGGATGACACATCTCCCCAAACTTCAACGGGTTCGAGAGAAACCAGATCAATGAGAACGATCCCGCGTCGCTGAAACTTGGCTATCTTTGCGTCGGTTCCAGCGTCAACGATAACATTGGTCATGACATTGTGGGCTTGCAAGTTGTACAGCGGGACAATAGTGCGCCTCGTAGATGCAGAAGACGATGCGACGGACGAGAATGAAGACGTAGATGATGCATAGTTATGGTAGGATATATTGGAACGCAGCGACGAGCAACGGGTGAGACTGGTGTCTGTAACAGTACTCTGAAAGGATGCACTGGATTGGGAGACCATGCCATTTAGAGGTTTAATGTTGGGTGGGACCAACTGAACTTGCAAATTCAAGGGATGATTCGACTTTGAGGGCGGAGGTCTAACAATTATGAAGCTCTACAAGAGCAATTTAGGCCAAAGTGGGCGAGGCATGGTAGCAGAAATACCTCATTGAATGTCTTTTCCCGAGACTTGGACATCGGTTGGGGTTGCTGTTGCTGTTGAGCACAAGATTCCTGGAGATCGTCTTGTTCATCCTCGGACTCTGGATCATACTGAGGTGGTTTCTGGACACCAGCACGCTCTATATGAAGAGAGGAAGGAAGAAACGATGCGATGGAGGAGAACATTACCGTAGGCACAGACTGTGTAAGTGAAAGTGGTGAGAGTGGAAAGCAGGCCAGTGTCATATAGTCGCCGATACTGTCATCACAATTATGTCAGCGCCTCTTGCCGGCATCTGTCCTTCCTTTTTGATCACATCTGATTAGGACTGAACATGTCTCCACGGCATCAGTTGTCAATTACTTGCAAGACATCTGATATCTCAACCAAACTGCGGCCCGAATGTTTTTATTACCAATTCTTACCAGGCAGTATTCTTGGATCATGGACTCTGGCCCATGTTTTCCAAATTGAACTCGACTGGCTGTTATTCGCTCTTTAAATAACGGATCTAAATAGGAACAAAGCAAGCCTACAAACGTCAGCAGCCCGAAAGGGTCCAAGTCGAATCTAATAGGGAGGGTCAGTGAAACATGTCAGCGATTACCAATCATCAGCACGAGACGGCATGGCACTCTGGAAACAAGTCAACGTTGTCCAGCAAAGGTCATGAAGATAGCCTGATCTATCTGTGTTCGTCTTCAACATGGACTCACCTCTCTGCATTTTCATAGTCTACTTATTCTGCCCCCTGTTGACCTACTTACACATAGTAGCTGAGTTGACGAGATATTGGATGACTGGACATTTTATCCCACACGTGAATACTCAGGACCAGTGTAGACGGGCCAAGGCGTCCACTCTTGTCAGCATGTCAGAAGGCTCAGCCAAAAAGCGTGCCGGAAAGTACTGATCAGAATTTAACCAAGAAGTCTAATAGCAGCAAATCAATGGAAGTAGTGGTTGAAAATGTTCCGGCGATGACGTTGCCTCTGGTTATCACTTTCCACAGCGTAAGCGAAAATTACCACTCACCAATGTTTTTCTATTTTCGGATAGTTCAGGAACTCTTAGAAAACGGCAGACCTCGGCATCATTGAACACCACAGTGCTCGGGCTGATCCTATTTATCCCGACTTCAAGATTGCGGGCACATGATGTATGTCTACTTAATGCAACTGGGTGGTTGGGTGAAAAATACAGGTGAAGTCAGGTTCTCGGCGAGCATCATGAATACATGTTGACCAGCTTCTATTCAGGCGCACAGATTCTCGAGCTCTACCGCGGGACAACCTTGACTTTCCGAGGCATGTATCTTCACTTGCGGTCTACCGGCGCACAGATGAAATGAGGACAGATCCCGTGAGTCATCCATCCCTCCTCGGATCGACTTCCAGCTGTCCTACTACATACTCATTATTTTTTTTCAAGTGGGGCTGCTTCACTTCCCAACTCTATCAACAGCACTGGGCTCTCTCAAGTCTTCAGCTAGGGTTAAGACCAAGAGTCTGACATTTTCCACGAGATAGAGTTTTTCAAGCTCTATCTGAGTTGAGTTCACGTTGTGTCCGCGGTGAAGGTCGCGTTGACGTTAAGCCAAGATGCTTGGGTCCAGCACCCCCAAGTTTGGCCTAGAACAGCGATTCAAGTGCCATTGTAAGTCTTGTTTGCACTCACTACCTACGTTTTTATCGCCGACATCACCGAAATCACGCTTGTTGACAGTCATATCGCTTGTTGGATGGGCGCGGTTAATATCTATGTCACTGTATCTTATCACAATAATGATTTCTCTTCATTTCCACCTTTGACCCACCCATATATCTTACAAGTTGAAAATCAAGACCACGCTTCGCGGCAGAGAAACCTCTGATTATTCCGAAGGAGATGAGGAATTATTTGTGCTGTCAGAAAGCTTCGGTGACAAACACCGCGAGGGACACCGCAAATTTTAATGTTATGAACACCTACCTATACGCCACCTCAAGACGGGTACATCTTCAGTGCAGAAAAAGAAACACCGTGTCTATAAATAGCAAAGGTTGACTTTCTGCGGTTCTATATCCGAAGTCAATCATTTTATGTGAACTATCAGGGTGTTCACCTTTCCCACTCAGAAGTGAATATGGCGCGGCTGATTGAGGCCCACTACTCGCATCCCGACTCCATTTTCTTACATACAGCTGAATCATAGAGATGACCTTCATTTCCTCTTTTACAGGCTTGTCATGCATGTGGGCTTGCTCCACCTATCGCCATGTGTGAGTACTTATCCTTAATCAAGGGTGTGGTTGTCCCACGGCGAGAACGGATGAGACTCGATCAGATGCTACAAGAAGTTGAAGTCGGAGTCCAAGACCTATTCGTTGCTCAGTCGGGGGACTGGCTATTTCATGATTCTTCCTCGCACTTTGCATTGTCACTCGAAACTCGTTTATCATTTCAGTATCAAAGTCATACTCCACAAAATTTTTAATGACCATCAAACTTGAGACCTGCGGATGAGTTATTTCAAGAGAATCCGATGAATGATGGCTGAATGATAGCACGTCCATCTGAAGCATGCAGGGTCTCTCCCGTTCACATCACGGACTTGTTTTTCCTAGATCGACTAATGACGGGATATATGTGAAGTTATTAACGTGTTCCTACTATTGCAAATCTTCTTTCCACGTTAAAAACATCTTTTCAAGAGCCGAGCAATTTCTGAAGCCTCACAATGTCATATGCCGAAATTGTAGACGAGGAAGGATTTGATAACATGGCATATCTCGTGGAGAGCCAACAGATCTGACTGTGATGAATCTCTTATGAGTAGATAGTCAGAAGGATCTTTCGAGTGATTTATGTGACGTGACTGATTTTTTGTTCCTGACCGTTTTTCCTGTGGTCAACATGGCCGTTCCGCAACAAGCAAACTACACTACAGTGCTAAGACACAGAAGAATCACATCATGAGAATCGAACTTGATTCGCCATCTAGCACAAAGGAGATGGGGGTTGGATGTGAAGCGGGCATTGGAATGTCTGAAGTCTTTTGACTATATTAAACAGGCAGGTCCAACGTTTCAACAACACCAAAAGCACAAGAATTTAGTCTCTGGCCTGCCATTACTTCACTGTAGTCTTTGAGTCAAAAATATCCGGCTCCTTCGACTGTTGCATATATGATTTCTGGGAGACACCAAAAACAAAGAATGACTTGAGCATCCAGTCCACAGCACCATTCCCAAATAGTTGCCCAATTATGAAGCCAGGTCGGCGGTCGTTTGAGGTTAATCCGAGTTGGAGACCGAACCGAGCTCGTCAGGTGCTAGCAACTAGACTGACATTGAGGCGACACTCCAGACGTCACTGAGAATGAGCTTTAACTGGAAATCTTCCATTAACTACGAGAGCTTTTTCGTAATGCTCAAACAGTATAGCGGCCCTCTTTCTTGTCTTGTACTGAGAAGCCACCTATAATGGTCCATCTCCTTTAACTAACAAGCAAAGGGTCGAGCAAAGCAAGGTACCATCCTCATCGGGTCGAACTGAGCCTTGAATTAAGATGTAGTCAAAATATTACAAAGCCTCGTGCTATTCGAGGAACTGTTGTTCTCTCATGCATGTAGGGGTTCGAGTGTACTATCACAGTTTAAACTATAAGGTCCTGCCAGTATAGATAGAAGGCGTCGGAGTTATTGATATAACGAGATCTATGCATTCAAATGAAATCTCTGCTGTGTGCCTCGGAAATGGTGCTGACAAGTGTCAACTCGGACGTCGGTTTCGGTAATCTTCAGGCTTTGAACTCAATTCTAGTTTTTCCCTTCAAATCCGACTCCTTCGCAAACCAGAGGGTTTTGATCTGAAAGTATGATTAACTACTAAATCAGTTGCAGGCAGATTTCATCTCCAACACACGAGTGGTACAATATTTAAGCTGGAGAGGAATGTGTCTGCATATTAAGTCAACTTTCGGTCTTTCCCAGCCTCAGAATGAGCTCTCCACATATTTCAGTGCGTGAAAATCGTCTCAGAAATCCCCGTGCTAGTCTTAATTTCGAGTACTCAGGAAAATTCTACCTACTTTCTAGAAATTCCAAGGACACCGAAACGGACACCAATGGCTTGTAAATTCTGTAGGGGTGAGTAACTTCTGATACCCTGGCAATCATGCATTTCATCATCAAAACCTCTAGCTCGAAAATTGAAGTGCGATGGGAAAAGGCCCTGTTGCTCCAACTGTGATAAAAGGGAAATTACTTGCGAATATGCACCTGTGTGAGTTGGAAGTTTCTCTTGAGTAAATTGCCGAGTCTGAGATTTATCTTCTTCAGGAATGCACCCCAAAAATAGCGATGATCGTGCTTCTGAGTTTTGATTGTAAGGAATGAGCCATCCAGCTGTCCGATCTACTGACCCTCTGGCAGTTATCTAACTAGAGGGTGCCTCCGACGATGACAATTAATTCCTGGATGATAATCTATTATGCTATTAGTTGACCGACCTTTACCCTCGTAAGATCTGTCGTATTGAGCACGGATAAATTATTATGGCACAAAGAAGCGACATCTTATAATATGTGAATACGGGGACAATTCCGCTAGCCAGGTTCCGAACCTAATGAAAAAGCTCCATGGTTGTCCGGGCACTAAAGGCCTTGTGACTGTAGCATGGAGGCAGCAACGAGGATTTCGCGTTGCACACCAGAATGGTTTCAGGAAACAGACTTCTTTCCACAAAGTACCAAGTTCTCTTGGAAGTTCCCTTGAGTCCTGAGAATAAGGAACTCTCGGGCATCGGACAAAAGCACCCCAGCCGCGCCGCCCAATACTAATGAGGGAGCATCCAGTCCAAAATCAGGATAGATTGAGATCAAAATACATAAAAAACGTGAAGCTTTTCTTTACTTCCTTCTTTATTTCCCTTGTAAATTTTCTCAAGTTTTCTTGACCTCAGTGAGTAAGACATCGACTAATCGACTAATTTCTTGGGATGAGTCTGCAAATAGCGAGCAGCTCACTTGGTAGACACGATCAAGAAAAGGCACAATGAACTCAACCACACGACAGATGAATGTTTCCGGTACCACATTCAAGAGGGTCTGCAGAGCTCCAGATGCAGTCACCAAGTCTGAATCTTTGTTCAGCTGAGTGCAAAGATAAAGAGGAAAGGTGACATGTGTCACGGAACCCTACAACGAGCTCCCGCGGTCGTTTGCTCCTAACGATCGACGTTAAACCTTGGTTTTACAGACTGCAATTATCATTATTAAGCACTTGAAATTAGAGTGTATGGACTTTCAAGACTCAGATATCCCTTCCATTGATAGTTTTCGTCTCGGGGATCGCGATGTTTTCTACGTACCCAACTTTCTATCGGTAAGCAAAACGGTTATCGTGTTGACTGAGTTTTCCGGGAGAACCTACTAGGAAGAAGAGGAGCAGTATATTCTGCGTAAGGCAAGTTGTATATGATCAGCAGTGCCTGGTGGTGTTTGAGGGTGTTCTCAATAGATACGCGACTCACCTCGACAGAAGTGGAAGCAACTAAGAAACAGAAGGTACAGGTTTCATAACTCTCATAGATAACAACATTCAAAAAGATCAATAGGCTGCAGGTGTTGGGTAAGGTGTCCAACAGCAAGAGTCTTGCAGTACTCACATCATAAACTCGTAAGGCGGAGAGATCACGGCCAAGGGCTTGCTTCCGCAGACGCTCCCGTCGTATCTGACCTTGTAGTAAGTTCACATCAGCACATTCATTCAATATATCGGTGGGGTTGATGATACCAGCCCTGCCATTATAGACCGCCTCAAGGAAACAGGGGCTTTTGTTCAATCTCCCCATCAACAACCAAATCATGTCATTCTGAATGAAGTAAGCGGAATTCGAACTATCACTCAAGCTCAAGCTCAAGCTAACCCTTCTAATAGTACAAGCCCGGACAGGGCATCATGGTGCTTGATTTAATGACATTACAATTCCCGATACTCATGCCACTCATACATAGCCCCATGAAGATGGCCCTAAGTATTTTCCCGTGGTGGCCACCATATCTCTTGGTTCACACACAGTCTTCAACTTCTACCAATACAAAAGTGCAAACGCCAGAATGGAAGATACTGAAGGAAAAGCCGTGGAGGCGGTGCCAGTGTTCTCCATCCTTTTGGAGCCTCGTAGTCTCATAATCTCCTCGGGCAACATGTACACGTCCTACTTGCATGGGTCAGTATACGCCCGAGGGCGTTCTTATACACCATAGACAGGCCACTTCATTCCTGATTTGCGGACAAATCACAGCATAGATTCTCTTGAAGAAGATGTCGTGCTTTCCCCGTTCCTAACTGAGTCGACCTCGAGTTGCAACGTAAACAGTGATCGGTACAGAATATCAAAAGGTGTAACTCACATTGAAAACTGGGGACTGCTCGGGGATCAAAACATGAAACAGATCCTTATGAATGGTGGGGTGCTCAAGCGTGGGACCAGATACTCCCTGACTTGCAGAGATGTCAAGTGTATCACTTCCGCGAAATCTTTCAGGGTCATTTGAATGGTCTATCTACTGCTTAGTATGCCACCTGGGCCACTTCTATATCTTGGTGGGTTGATGCTCATTCACAAATTTCGTTCATTGATCTGTAGCACTCAAGGTAGAATGGTGTCTCTGTGAGGTCGATCTGAATTATAATGGGCTTTGAGATCCGTCCAGCTAAATCAGGATCCGAAATTTTCATGCAAGTATTGTAGAGAGAAGTTGCACCAGAGCCGACCTTAGTGACTGATTACAGTCAATGCCTCATGTTCTCCCCGACCATTGCAAAGTTGTTCAGTGAATCAGAAATTTTTTTTTTGGTACTGACACCAATTGGCCATGTTTGGTCGGTTAGTTGGCAACCTCGTAATGAGGCTCGGATCAAAGTCTTCTAGTCTTCTAGTTAAAGGTGAGATCATCTTGCACGATGGGAGCCGTCCTTCCAACTGGATACTTTAGGGCCAGGCGACCAACACAATGCCAAATAGATATCGAGACTGGTTCAGAGGTCCAGTTCTAGTCAAGGACAAGATCAGAAACAAGAGAGTGGTATAGGGTTACATCCTTTGAAAATGACTCAGCACCTGACCCTGAATATCGAAGGTAACCAAACTCTAAAAACGCGTGTCGGGTCATTCCATAGAAGTAAAAGATATTGACAACGGGAAAGAAGATTTAGAAGCAATTATAAAGCCACTCCTCTAGATTCGGAGCCGGAAGAAGCATAAGTGAAAACAAAGCATCCTGAAGCACATGGGTGCAACCTGACGCTGGCCCCCTAGATCCGAAAAAGTGAACAGACATAGTCAATACTACCCTGACTTGTCTGTATTTGAGGTAGTGAGTATCTCCCTGGAAAGCAGTATCCGGTTGGCCAGGGCTGTCAGATTGGCATCTGCAACTATGACCTCCGGGGCATATTCCACATCAAACATTTGTTTAATGACCATACAAATCCTCTTGGCTTGACGCTCGGACCAGAAGCTGAAATCATCAGGATCCTTATCTTCTGTGTTCAAGTCATCAGGATTGTTCGGTGGCAGATCAGTTCCAACGGTGGGAAGAGATAATTGGGCAGCTTTCGCCGAGAACGTTGTTGCCTTGCAGGATAGTGGAATCAGTGATGGGTCGGAGTCTAAGCATAACGGAACAACCCGCATAAGGCTTTGGCGAATACTCGAGATATCAAGATAATCAGGTTGATCAACTGGTGGAAAGCCAATCAATTAGTCGTCGATCCATAAAGGAAAGGATTCAAGATGATCCCGCGACTAACCATGTATATCAATTGGCCCGTCCAGATGCATGACGTTGTATTTGCCATCATGATGATAGCGGACCTGAAGCTGAGTGAAACTCGAAACGAGATATACACGTTCCTTGGATATACCTCGTATTTACCAACAACCCAGGGTAAGGTGTTCCCTTTAAAGGTAATAAACCCACATTCCGAGTCACGTTGAAGGCTAGAAGATCTCTCCGGGTCAACTGGGATACCACCATCCCACTCTTCTCCGTGTACAGGAAGCCATCTGCCTAACGAAGAAACCTTGGTTAACAAAGTTGACTTGTTGGCACCAACCTGGCTCGCACAAGTGAGCTAGTCGCATGCAAACAAAGATTGCCCATCTAACCCGATATAATCCTATCCAATCCTGGTGCGAATGGTTACGAGGAGCTTGCCATTTGACAGTGATCGGCTCGCCAAGATAGAAAGAGGCTGTACCAGTAGACGCGTTGGGGACAACAGAGACTCGATACTTTTCAGTCTCGTAAGATGAGAGGTCATTAGCAACGCGACTAAACGCAAGCCATCAGTGAACATTCTATTGGAAAACCAATGAGACAACAAACATAACGACAAACCGTTCTCGCGATTGCTGTAGGAGGATCTTGGTATCTTGAACCACCTCAGAGATCCTGGGCCGCGCTGCATTGTTTGAGACCATGCAAAGGTTCATGATAACACTACAAAACCACATACATTTAGCGAAAAACTCCTCGAAAACATCCGCAGTCTCTTCATACACCTTTTCCAATGTCCCTTTGACATCTCGTGCGACACGCTTGAGTTCGGGGGCATGCTTTCCTGCACGGGACTCCAAAAGTCGAGCATTTTTGGTAGCAACACTCTTCATGACCTTTACGAACCCTGCATCTTTACGCAGAGAGTCACCATAGAGCTTGCGCATATGAGGACTACAGACAGCAATCATGATATTGAATTTAACATTCACCCGTGGAACAAGATGTACCCACTTCTCAACATTCCTCAAGAACCACCAGTTGGCCAGGTGGCGGACGACCGCTAGAGTAAGGACAAGCTTGCTGCCACTGATCAACGCAAGTCCAAACCAAGCTGCACCGCCCATAGCTTCAGGGTTGTTCAGATACCTGACGTGTTCAGTATTTGAGCTGCGCCAAGCCACATCTTTCTCACCGATATATGCCCGTATACTCGAGATGAGCCGGGAACTCTTCCATGAAAAAGTCGCCGAAGAACCAACCTATTTTCAGTTTGGTCTTTAGGTTAGCGCACAAGTCACTGACTGCACACACCAAATAACCCTAAGACCTCAAAAGACTCCATAGAAGCCCAGATGTGGAGACCGATCAGAAGCTGGGTCACCGATATCAGTTACAAGCATATGGTACATGCATGGTGTATAAACTCACCGCTCCAAGCGTATGGCAAAGGAGATCATTGCCAACGCTCCAATCATTTGGGATCAAGTATGTCTTCACGACGACAGCCAGACAGGATACTGTAGTAATGAGATATGGGATGACGTCTAGGCTGTGGTGCATCGTACCATGGGTCATGCATATACTCGTATTATAAATGACTTTCCAATTGCCGAACGCCTCTACAATGGCGCCTTTGCTATCCTCAGGGTAGTGATAGTTCTTGACGTAGTGTCGAACCAGGAACTTGCTCTTGCTCTGTGCACGGAGTAACAATCCCAAACCAACGTAGTGAAAGAGACACCAAGTTAGAGCATGAGTGAAGTGAAGTGCCAGTATGACACGGCTGGATGAGTTACTTGGGACGAAGATAGCAGCAAGTGCATAAAGTACGATCACTGTGAGCATAAAATCGTTGGCGCTGAAGTACAAGTCAGTTTGGGATTGACTTTGGCAAAGGATACAGCTGACCGGAGAAGATCCAGATTCTTCACAACGACGGTGTCTCGGCGGAAATACTTGTTTAGTAAATCATGTTGGGAAAGAACCTTCTTCTTTTCACCCACATGGTCCCCACTGAAGCTGACTTTCGAGGACCTAGGGCGGTGCTTTAAGCTAGTTCTACATTGACTCTTGGATGGTGATTTTGTGTGATTAGGGTCTTCCTCAGTCTCAGTTTCGCTCTCTAGTTCGCTCTCTGCTTCAGTCTCCGTTTCACTAGTTATAGTCAAGGTGGTATCCTTGACTATAGGTTCACTGGAAATGGTTGAGGTGCGATTAGTGCAGTCGACAGAGGGCATTAGAGGTACACGTTTAGCAATGGCCTTGGGTTTCCCATAGTAGCGTTCAATATCTGCATAGAAATCAGTATGAGTGTGACGATACTAAATCTTAATCAGGCTAGAATGACTCACGGGGATTCTCGAACAGCAACAGGAAGGCAAATTGAGCAGCGTGGATAGCGAGGCTCACAAAGAGAACCAAGTAACTACCAGATATAAGAGAAAGACCATAGTATCCGGCATACCCTGAGGTACATCGAAGTCAAGACCCGATCTGCCGAACCAGGAGCCAAGAAACCTACCGACAGAATACATGGGATGAGGAGCCAATTCAAAAACACCGTCAAAGACTAGATTTCCACGTTGGAAGAAAACATCGCCCCAATACCAGCCATAGTCTTTGACAACGTTATGAGCTTCAGTCTTGACCCAAAGGTTAAAGCCGATCAAGACAAAGCCGCCTAACCACCTAGGTGAGTTCAATTAACGTGACTCGGCGCCTCGACCCGAGCGGACTTACCGCATGATATGGACAGTCAGAGATAAGTCTCGGGGAATGCGGAAGCACGAAAATGCAAACATGCAGTACGACAAAAAATCACTGCATTGTGTGAGCGATCCAAGGTACTGGATGCCATTCTAGAAATTGGATACACACTTGACTAAAATCACGTCAACCGCCTGACGAAAGAGTAACCAGGTGTTGTATTCTAATGGAAGGTCCTATAAGAATCCAACGTTTCAGCACGAACTCAGTACCTCGCACTAAAAATAGTTTCAAAAGCTGCTGAAACCGTATGCACACTCACATCAAACGAGTAGTCACTGCCCATTTTTCCAGCCAGCTGTTTCTTGATCCAGTCCCTAATGGCTGGGTGTCTCTGTGTATCTAACCATCCAAGCCGCCGAACTTCCCGCACAACCCATTTCTTTTTGCTCTGCTTGGTTAAGATCCATCCCAGACCAGCATCATATGCGGCTCGCCAAAACGCAAGATAGAAAAAGAAGAAAATCTGCACTGATTTCTTCGGTAAAGCAAGATATAGTGCGATCTGGAAACCGAGCAAGCCTAGGTTCAGCAAATCGAGGTGGCTCTTCGGATGTCCGGGGTGGAACAGAGTTGTTAAGACATCATGCGTTGTGGGCACACGGAAGACTGTTTGGAACGGGAGGAACTATAGAAAGCTTGCCAGGATAGTTCAACTTACCTTCACCATTCGGTGTTTTGCCCCAGACCACTTCTTCACTTTGGTTTTTCTTATCAGTAGCATTGAGATGTTTAGACACGGAAACAACGACGCTTGGAGTGTCAACTTTCCTAGAATCTGACAAAGATATGTTCGAGTCTCGTTGGCGTTGGCGTAGTGAGATTGGACCGCTCGTGGTGGTCATGATCAGAGCCAATGCGAAGTATCACACCTAGTCGTTGAATAAGAAAAGTAGGATGCAAGCGAAAGCAAAACCTGTCTGGGACGGCACAAGGCCTCTCAACAACGTGAACTGCAAATATAAGCAAATATGATTGTTACCCCGAGTCCGATGGCAGTCCTAGATGAAATCCTTTGTGCCTGCTATAGGGGACCACTCCACCGGTTGAATTTCAGGTATATTTGTTTTACGCGCAGTATTAATATGTTGAGAGGCCCATCGTCTTCTCTCCGCCAAGTAGCGCTCGCCATCAGATTGATCATCATCAACCAGCCCTAATCCACGTGTCTGCATCTCAATTTTTTCTCAAATTTTTCATCTGTGCGGTACACTAATCTCTGAATTTAGCTGATCAAAGCCTGCAGAACAACATACGTCTCAATCTTCAACATTCTGAACCCGGATCCCCAACTATTCACTCGAGGTTTGGGTTCCCACCGGTTCTCGAGTTGCTAATGTGGGGGAAGAATGATATAACTTTGACGGTTCAAAGAGGGCACTTTTTTTCGGTTGATCCTTTTGCTTATCTACAAAGATTGGCCTTACGAGGTGCTCGACATGCTTCTCTGCTGTCCTGTCCATTGTATATGAATTTATCAAGAAACTGGAGGCATGATTGTTGGAATAGA
>Ga0153987_1000307_pt1 | contig 16847 bp, 22 predicted proteins | sample TSNC071MetaG_FD_102279 | JGI IMG/M metagenome (GOLD analysis project Ga0153987, IMG submission 102279) | Attine ant fungus gardens microbial communities from North Carolina, USA - TSNC071 MetaG | ecosystem: Host-associated > Fungi > Mycelium > Unclassified | place: USA: North Carolina, William B...
AGTATTCTCACCTCAGAGTCGTAAAACGAGACTGAGGTGTACAAAAGACTGACCCGACAAAAATGTCCATATTATGTAATATGTGAGCTGGAAATAAACTAATATAAAATTATAGTCACAACATACAACACATGCCGTAGGGTCTGCCACCGCGCCCCCGATTGTCTACTGCTCATTTGTATTTAGAGTAGTTGACTTTATAATTGATGATTTAAAAAAAAAAAAAAAAAAACAACTCAGGTAGCTGACATTTTTAAAGTATGCCTTATGCCATATAAAATTGTATGCCCTATCCCTTATTGGAGACATATGCCTTATGCCCTGCAAACCAACTCAGTAACTGGAACTTGTATGCATTATAACAGGTTTGACTGTATTTACTGGACAAGAGAGACGCACAGAGGGACTCACCTGAGCTAGATCGATGCCTCGTGATACTTAGGACTGCGAAGCTCAGGCACCGAATCATTTTATCAACGATAACATTGTATCAACGGTCTGTTCTGTATCACTATGTCATCACAACCTAATAAAGACGAACGGAGTCAAGCACAATATTAGGAGACCTAGCATCAATCAGCAACCTTCAAAAACAGACACCAACGTGCAGAACGCTCACAAGAACCCATCACCAGCTGAACCAGAGATGACATTGATCACAATAGTGTTAGCGCCAGAGACGAGTGTTCCAGAAGCTTTCGATTATAAGACCACAAGACTAAAAATCTGTAACACAGGAAGCTTACGAATGTTCACGGTATACAAGATGTTCTATTAATCTTCATTAGATTTACTATACAAGAGTCGCGAATCAACTCACATTTCCTCTCCAGGTGCCACGAGTAACGCCTATTTGTACTTGCATGAGCCAACGTCAAGGGGCACAGACTGAGGCAAATACCTCGAGAATTCGGTTGACTAGGAGGAGAGGGAGCAGGTCCCGTCCAGCCATTGACTTGTACTTGAGGACGACCACCAGCAAAGGCAAGTGTCGTCGCGATCTCCAAAGTACGTGCACCAGCTGAAGATCCGAACAGTTAAAGCTCAGATGCCCATATCCCTCCAACAAAGCTCACATTGGCTAGAGGACAAGTTGAACTTGATGGTAGCGGAGCCGGTAGCCTTGAAGATAGCCATTGGGAAGCTGCTGACTGCATCGCCAACATTGTAAGTGACTGAATGATATCTTTAGAAAGGAATATAACGAGTATTTCACTACGCACTCGGACCCCAGTTACTCATGCGAGAGTCGCTCGGGCTCATCAAGAGTAAGGCTCAATATCTTAATAGATAACTAAATGGATGAACTCACTGCATAGTTTCGATTTTGCTGCGTTTGGAACGAGTTACCAGAAGATAACAAGAAAAGTGCTGGTCACTCACTCAGCATTAAGGAAGCCACGGGGAGTACCGTCATATTCACCGATCTGCCAGATCACAGAAGGACTCTGGAAGAGCCGTCATGATCACTATCTTGCACTGAGAGTCGTTGGACTTACAGGCTCAGCGTCGGCAATACTAACACTGGTGCCGACATTTGCAATTACGGTGACTGACTGGCTTGCAACAGCCAATTCCATTTTGTAGACTATCATTCCAAAATTCAAGCCGCTTACAACAGACAGAAATGTTCTTCTTACGAGTCATGGTGTAGGTTCCAGGCTTCATCCGAGGAGAGGTGAACGCTCCCGAGGAGTCGGTGCGTACCCTTCGAAGTACAGTCAACAAGAAATTCAGGAATCTTAATCGACCTACCAATACTGAGCTTCACTGTTACTGAAACCGATGGACATGAAGTTGGCATAGGCAGAAGGGAATCCTGTCGCATGTCCGCTGATTACACCACGAGAAGCCTTAGGGACAAGGCCCGTGACAGAAAGACCTTCCCAGAATGAAGTATCTGAAATAATATTGACCTTTAAGTAGTGGTAGTTGGATTGAAACATACCGATATCAGCAGAGGGGGTCGCTCCAGTTGTAAAAGTCATGGCATAGGGACCATGTAAGCCCATACGATTGGCTGAGTGAGGTGCATAGCAATATCAGACAGTATACGAGCTTTCACGACGGTCCACTGACATTCAGTCTGTGTATGTCCCGAATTCTCAATGCACCGAATCAGTAACTGGCTCTCAGAAGGGGTGAATTTCAGGATATACCATATCTCCATTAAAATGAAATTAGTCATGTGACATTATTTCTAATGTTAGACTCACAAAAGTAAAGTTCTTGCACAGAGCCTGGTAATACAAAATCAGTGTCTCAGGGCAATCAAACTAGTTAAACCCACCTCCTTGATTATCAATGTCCCTGAAGAACGGACCGCCAGACGATCCCTCAAAACCGGTACCCGGGACAATCATGAAAACACTGATCCCTGAGCCAGACACACTGTGAATGGCATCGTCGATGAATTGCCTTGAGGAATAGAACTTGGACCGGGTTTGACCATTGACTGAGAAGACATCACTGCCTTCAATCGCCGTACCGCCGTTTACATTGGAAGCAATGGGACCATTGGGGACAGTGGACCTTGCAAGACGAGCAATGTATCGGAGTTCGCCAACAGAGGGTTCTACTGTAGTACTGGAAGTGAAGGTGGCGAGTCAACACGGAGAACCCCACGAGGAAGTAGGAATAAGACAATTACTAGGTTGCCATATGAATTGACGAGTCTTTGTATTTCGCAACGTAGTAACTGTAAAATGTGAGGCACGACTGGAGGGAATTAGAATATCACAAACTGTATGATTCCACTCGCTGTGCAAGTAATTTTTATGTAATTGTTGTCATGACCGGTTCGGATCCAGCTGCAAGATGCACCGATGCCAGAGGCGATTTGACTGTGCTTGCCGCCCTGATCTTGAGCCTATAGAGAAACGGTATTGAGCCATATAGTATGAAGACACAATCATCATGCCAAACCTCGAGGCCATTATAGACCATTGAGATGATGTCTCCATTAGTTTTGTCAACTGAAAGTCAACGCCATAAGACCATTCCGAGGGTTTCATGGACCTGAGATAGATACCTTTGAAGACGAGACCGGCATCGGTATCAACAGTATAAATATTGCCGGATTCAGTCAGGCCAAATGCAGCGAATACACCAGAGATAAGAAGGCTTGCTTGGACGAGTATGGTGAGTGCAAACCACTGCATCGTTAAAAGAAGGAAAGGGGGTTGATGAACTGGCGAACTGGGTCCAGACAAATATACGAGAACTTGATATTTCTCCAGGAAGCTCCAATGATTGACCGATCAGCGGAAAAATCATGGCTGGCAGGTATTTTCCCGGTGTTCGCGTATTGAAACTCTTAAAAGAAGTGTAGAGAAGATTCTTGTGATTCAGCATAACGGGCCGTGAGATGCACGTGACAGTATTTCGGCTCCCCAAAGACATGATGGGATGCACGTGACGTATGGTGAGAGTAAAGACAGAGATAACAAACAGAGACTCCACAGACAAGAGACATAGAGACAGACAGGCCAGACAAGCCAGAAGGCCAGACGAGTCCACGAAATGACGAAGCCATGGGGCGTGGGAAGCACATACGACACAGCCTCAGCTCCCCAAAGAATCCAAATCTATTTAAATAGCCTCCTTCTGATTTCCCCTTCTCTGGACGACCACTATGACCTCCGATGTCCCCGCTGACCTTCACATCCCCGACAACTATGTTTCCCACACCCTGAAGACCCAGAAGCCTCTTCCCCCTATTACCTGGCACAATTGGTATAAAAACATCAGCTGGCTCAGTTTTACCATCCTCACGGTTACCCCGCTTGTCGGCATCGTGGGCGCTGTCTTCACTCCTCTTCGATGGCAGACTCTCCTGTTCTCTACCCTCTACTACTATCTCACCGGTCTCGGCATCACTGCTGGTTATCATCGTCTCTGGGCTCACCGCTCCTACAACGCTTCTCGCCCCCTCCAGTATATCCTTGCTGTGCTCGGTGCTGGCGCCGTTGAAGGTTCCATCAAGTGGTGGTCTCGTGGTCATCGTGCTCACCACCGCTATACCGACACAGACCTTGACCCCTACAATGCTCACAAGGGTTTCCTCTTCTCCCACATTGGTTGGATGGTGTTCAAACCCCGGCGCAAGCCCGGTGTTGCTGATGTGAGTGACCTCGCGAAAAACCCAGTCGTAAAATGGCAACACAGGAATTATCTTTCTCTCATCCTTCTCATGGGTTTTGCTGTTCCTACTATCATCCCCTGGTTTTTCTGGAACGATGCCCGTGGCGGATATGTTTACGCCGGTGTCCTCCGCTTGTGTTTTGTCCACCATGTAAGTTTCAACCCCACCTTTTTAGAAGAGGCATACATATCGCTTGATGTACTTCTTGTCACAGTCCACATTCTGTGTCAACTCACTCGCTCACTGGCTAGGAGAGGCTCCTTTCGACGATAAGCACACCCCTCGTGACCATGCAATAACTGCTTTAGTTACCATCGGTGAAGGGTACCACAATTTCCACCACCAGTTCCCAATGGACTACCGAAACGCCATCAAATGGTACCAGTATGACCCGACCAAGTGGTTTATCTCGGTTTGCCAGAGCGTTGGCCTCGCCAGCCACTTGAAGGTAGGCACAATCATTCTCCATATGACTGAGATAAGATCATCACTCCCAGGTTTTTCCCGATAACGAAGTTCAAAAAGGTCAGCTTACTATGCAGCTGAAGAGACTGAAGGAGAAGCAAGAACAAATTGCTTGGCCAAGCGACAGCAACGACCTTCCGGTCATTAATTGGGAAAGCTGTGAGTCGATTTTCCTATGGCTTCGTTTCTGCCATGCAGATAAATTGGTGATAGTCCAGGAACAATCTTCAAAACGTTCTTTGATCGTCATTGCGGGTTTTATTCATGATGTTTCTGGTTTTATCGATGAGCACCCAGGTGGTTCCCATTTGATCATTAAGATGATTGGCAAGGACGCGACGACAGCCTTCTTCGGTGGTGTATATGATCATTCGAATGCCGCCCACAATGTGAGTCAAGAGATTCTTGGATATACATAGGTACAGGTCGTTAATTTTATCTCAGTTGCTCGCTATGAAACGCGTTGGTGTCCTCCACGGTGGATTCCAGCCGGGTGTCGACGAGAAGTCTATTCCTCCTAGTCAACGACTGAAAATTGCACGATACAATGAGCTCAGCCCATATAATAGCAGCACTGCGTATTCCGATAACGAGGGTCTTCTGGGATAAATAACTAATTAAAATAGCTTGTAAATTTTTACCTTTATAGATGATGCTCCTGGTTTCGCTGAAGGTTGGTGGAACTTTCACAGGTTATCCATCATTCAATGCTACTGCATTCATTATTATATCCTACGTTGTTATTCATGATCCATGAGATAAATATAGGATGAATTGAAAGGAGCGATTCATTGATTTCAGCATTGTGAGTTAAAAGGAATCTCAAAATATTACCATCTGCACTGTACCAAAATTGAAGTTTAAGATGTGCAAAGAAGACTATAGCGATCGCTTGACTATCGCTCGCTACGGAGGTAAAACAAACTATGACATATAGACAAGTTATCATCACGTGAATTACATCATCAGAGTGTCCTGATATGGAATTCTTCTACGCTGGAAAGGAGTGTTTCTTGTTCATTACCCTAGTTCTATACTTATCGTGCGTCTCAATAACTCATGGTCAAAGGACACGGAAAATCTTCAGCCTCATCTGCAACTCGGATAAAGCATCAGAAGAAAGCTGCCTCTTCTCTTGGAATCGATCTTGCTGCGACAGCCTCAGCGAAGACACAATCCGGTCCACACAAAAGCAAGGAAAAGACTGCAAGAGAAAAGAACGAGGGAAAGAAGGAGCCGAAAGCTAAGGCATGCGTTTTACCTGTTAAGCCAGCAAGAGCTCAACCGGATCCCTTGGAAATTGGTGGGCTTGCTAGCAGGCTTCCACCGGAGTTGGTTGTTGTACTCAGAAATGTTGGGAAGAAGGCGCAGATTACGAAGATCAAAGCATTAGAGGACATGAAAAATAATTGGGTCGAGAAAATTCTCAGGGGAAAAACCGGGACAGACAGTGGCGTTGATGCAAACGTACTGTCGAGCCTGGTTGAGATGGTTCCTGCATGGGTGAGCTGAAACATAACAGAATACATCTCAATGCATTATGATCAAATTTTTAGATACATTATATTCCACCCCTATTTGTGCATCCTTCTCGCCGCGTTAGACAGCTCGCCATTTCTGTGCATCTTAATCTCCTTAAAGTGCCAGAAGTAAGGACTCAAGTGCTTTATTATCTGCAAGAAGTGGCGACGAGTGAAACGTTGGAAAATGTGCTTGGAACTTGGTGTGTTCTCGTTCATGATGTCGACAAGGTTGTGAGTAGCATAGGGACAGAAGCTTGGAATTCGTTTGTTCGTTACTATCCAGGACACTCTGTGGAAGAATCGCTGGACGTGTCGGCTGAAGCATGCTTCCTTCTAAACGCCACCTCTAGGCATACGTTGTTCGAGTTCTTGCAACGTACTGCCTTAGATCCACTAGGGGTATATGCATACCTAAACCCTCTTCCGACAAGTGTTGTCCCCACCCCTCCCGAACAGCCTAATATCAAAAATAGACGACCTGGAGGCAGCATTAAGGGGGCGACAGCAAGTAAGCGGCAGCAACTGGCTTCTGCCATTGCTGCTGCACGGAAGGCTGGGATAGAAGCCGAAGAGCCAGCGAGGAGTAAATTTGAGGAGTATGATGAAAATGAATCGGATAGGAGTGCTAGACTAAGAATCAGCGCCGTTGGTGGTTTGGGGTATATCCTTGGTGAGATTGATCTCGCGGGTTCTTTGACTGACCTGACAAAAAGCAGACGACGATACTATCTCAAAGGAGGTTATGGTGCCATTGAAGAATCCTTTATTCTGGTCCTTGCTGCATTATGCCGAGAAGGCACCGTTCCTTCGAATAGATACTCACAAAGATTCTGATGGTATGGAATGCCTTGGGCATGGACAACCTTATGTTAGGCAGGCAGGATGGGGCTTATTGATGAAGTTGTTGGATCGTCACAAGGGTGCGCTGAGATGTTTTGAAGTGAAAATTGGCATGTCGCTCAGTCAGGTGCAGAGCGTATAGCACCCATTTTGCCGGTTCTGAGCTCAGCTGTGCTAAGGTCTGCTTGGGTTGAACCAGACACATCGGTCCAAGGAGTAATGTGGGGGCCCTTGTTGACATTTATCAAAGGCATGCCTGAAATTTGACATTTTGATGCCGCCCACCTGAAAACGGATACGTGTGTAGGTTTCCCGAATTGTTGGGAGATGGAATTAAACAGGTCCTATCGCAAGGACGAGGGCGGGGGTGAAGAAGGTGCTGATAGTGCCGAGGACAACGGAAATCATGGCGTCCAAGGTCAGGAGAGTAATAAGACGTATGAGTGCCCTCCAGAAACGATCAAACCATCTTTGGCTTATCAAGACTTTTTGCAATTTCTCCAGCTTGGATGTTCTGGCTCACCCGTTGAAGGATATCCAACAGTTGTGATCACTCTTTCCACCATTCCATCTTCGGTGGGTTATGTCATGTGGATTGTTGTATGAGTTTTCATCAGAAGTCGTAGATAATCGCATCATCGGGGATTGAAGCACCACTTGAGAGCCTTTTTGACTCACTTTGGGCAGCGCTTGATGGACGTGCATTAAGTTCGCTACATCGTTTTTCTGCGTCTGCTGCATTCCTCTCTGCCCTCTTGGAATGTGTTGTATTCATGGCCCGGCGGCTGATCCTTGACTCGAAGAAATCTGAAGACAGAAAAGTGTCCGTACTCATTCCAAGTGATACGATGAATGCTGGTGAGGATGCAAGGTCCTGGATAAGCGAACAATTTGGCAAAGTGTGGCAAGAATTAAAGGATGGACGACTCAAAGTTGAAGGGAGAACAGCTGCAAGATTTGTGGCACAAAATTTGGATGCACTCGATAAGGTTGAGCATGATTTTGCTGGTGGGGAAGACGATACTTCAGGACTGAGAGATGCGGCTTGGAAAGCGGTAGCATCTGGGCTAAGGGGTGCGATGAAGACAAATCCAGTGTTGGCATCAGCGTTCTTGAAGGTCCTCTTTGATCATTTCAAAGAAGCAGAGACAGCCAAACAGGCGGTAGAAGTCTTGGTCTTTGCAATTCTTGATGAGAGTGTGCAACGTGTCATTCAATCCCTTTCGATGGAAAACGGACAGCCCAACCAAGAGGATATCAAAATTTTGGAATGTATGTTAGGGCAATTTCGGGAGGCCTTGTTTGATGACTGGACTTCTGCTCAGGTTCGTTCAGCAAAGGTTCCAATCTGTATTCGTTTCAGAATGACTGTGAAATTAGCGCTTCGATGAACTTGTACAAACTCGGACAGATATTCTCTTCAGTTCATCACCCTCATTGTTGCTCTCGTATCTCGCCCAAAGAAAGCACGAGGAAAGTGTTCTGAGTTTATGGTACTCGATTTTGGACGTTATCGTTGCAAATGCTCATGATAAGGAGAGGACGAGGAAGTTCGCTATGGAGATTGTGCAGGCAGTTCAGAAAGACGATTTACCTAGGTATCTCAAGCCAAAGTCAAATGAGTTGGATGACGTCGTCGGCTGTTTGTTAGGTAGAGTGTTGAGCGGAGGACCCGCTTCCGACACAGATCTGGACGTGGTCAAAACGATCATGAGAGTCCATTGTACGTATCCAATTCTTTTGAGATATGTCAGGCTTCCTCAATTGGATGAGTAGCCTATTTCCTTTCCAAAGCTGGATATGCAAACCTCGTGGAGACAATCGCAACTACTGTCGGTCTTCGCGTGAAACTATTGATAGAAGGAACAAAGCAAACAGATTCAGATTTAGCAGTATTTGGCGGGCTCATCGATCTGTTAGACCTTGTGTCATCGCAAGCCACAGGTGGCGAGAAAAGGGTTATCGAAAACATCCTTCCGAACGTATTCTTGTTCGGTTACCTTCTACCTAATTGCATGGCATATGAGTTTGACGCAGATTCTCATGTGTTTACTATTGCTGGAGAGATATGGAGGCGGGAGACCGATTTGCAGAAGGTTGAAAAGGAGGTCGTTGAAAGGATTTTTTCCAGCGTCAAGTTGAGATTAAGTGAATTATTGATCGACACACAAGTGCAGCCTTTGTAAGAACTTTGATTTTGTGATGATATTGTTGTGCTGAACGTTGTTTAGGCCCAGAGAAATTTTCGGAATATTGCCAGCCCTGTCCTCGGCTCAGGAGCTCAAAATTTCGATACTGGATGACATCTTTCCCTCTTCGAAAGCACTTGACAGCATGCTCCGCCGCTTATCGCACGATCCAATCAATCCAAGCATTGCTGCCATCGACCCACTCATTCCACCAAATGCATGCTCTCCAGCCCATGGTCCCCAGTGTACGGATAGCCGAGGATTTTCGACTTACGCTCGAATTGTTGAAGCCTTGTTGCGAGTATTTTTGGAAGATAGAAAACTTGCAAAACAGAACCTATGGGCTCTCAGGCATTTTATCGTGCTTTCTATATTTGCTAGCGACTATCAGATGGTGCCTGCAGAAACTAGTCCGTTGTTTGAATCCAAGGCGTTGACTGAGCTCGGCGACTTAGTCAGTCGGGTCCAACAGATCACTGCATACCTGATTCTGGGGTCTCTTCAGGTTGCTCAGGATGGTTGGAGGCGGAGCGTGATGAAAAGAGTCGGAGCGGTAAACCACATCAGCAATGGGACGCAATTGGAAGATTTTGTGGTGGAGGTGTTGGATACTGCCGCAGGGAGTGATGAAATCCTTGATACGAGAGTACTCGAGGCTGTTCTCAGGGCTATACTGGAGGATATAGGGAAAGAGGAGGCAGAACAATGGGTTGGTCTTGCATGGAAACTAGAAAAGACCGGTGCGGCATCTGTCAATCAGTGTCCAATCTTATTAGTTCTGACAATCGTGTGCAGCACCGCAGACTTCTATGACCATCATCTCGGCCATTGCGAAGACAAATGTAGAATCCCTTCGTCTGGATCGTTACCGGAATGAACAAGCGGCTAAGTTATCTGACATCAAACCCAGCAGGGCAAATTCCGATGGATTGCTCTGTCTGAGAAGGCTTGCTGCTTCAGTGCCGGATCAGGAATCTGATGTCATCTTCCTTTCACAAAATCGTGCGATGAATGTCGTCATAGCTTGTCAAAACTGGGTTGTGTCGGATGATGTAGAAATCAACGAAGAGGTCGATGAAGCTATGATGTTTATTTTCGTGTCGTTAGTACCTATCTTACAGAGTACTCCTGGATCTCACTGGGAGTTTATTTGGGATATGGCGGAGGGTTATCTTGAAGTACGGTTTTATTAACTCCCAAAATATCAAGTTTACTCAAGTTTTCCAGAGCTCATACATCAAAGACGACAGCATGCTCACCACCCTTATCCGAAGTATTCGGCTGGTAGTTATAATAGAAGATCTGATTAAAGTCAACAAGCCTTTTAAGTCTGAGTGGGATTCTCGGAGGACATTTATCTTAGAGAGGATCAGAGACTTAGCCTTTGTCAAATCGGGCAAGTATCTCTTTTTCTCCCTATCATCGGCTTTCTCACTCTGAACAGAGTCCATCAGCCCTTCCCTGCCTCGCTCCAACTGCAGGGAATTGATCTTGAATGCTCTCAGAGAATTACCTGAGTCATTAATGGACGAGAATACTCTACCTCAAGTTAGTGTAATCTTTATCTTTATTCCCTCCATTCCATTCCTGACTGATGTTACCCAGATGTGCCATCTCATGATCGATGGCTCTATTCAAGTCCAGAAGGTAGCATACGGAATTATGCGAAGTGCAGCTAAGAAGCGCACTGAACATCTTGTCATTGAAGCTGGAGTTGACATTGAGTCCACGGCACAGGCTACTCTTCCTTTGGAGTTGCTGGATATCGTACAGAGGCATATTGATTTCGTCAGTGTTGAAGACAAAGAGGAGCAACAAGTAGGTATTGTCTGCATGAGCAGGAATGATTTTGTCGTTGACTGGTTCCTAGAACATCTTTGGCTCTCTGCTAGCTTGGATGCTTATATTTGATCTCTTTCAGGATGCAGTCAGTATGATTCCTCTGAAATGAATATTTTTTATTGACTATCATTCTGTCAGTCTTTTAAAGTCAAGTCGGAATACATTGAACAACTTGGAAATGCGGAGCTTATCAACAACAGTTTTATCCCACTGTTCCTTGGACTTTTGCGCCTGGAAGGAGGGTTAGATAAAGCATTCAAAGTGAACATCTGGGCCGTTGATATTTTTTACGTCGATCGTGAGTCAACCCATTGATGTGGAAATTGGTGCTTGCTCATCCTGAATTAGTCTTTGAGCTTGGCAATCCAATCAGCATACGTCTTCTCGCTGCTCATCTTTACTACCGTGCTCTACTCTCCGTTCCGGCTCTTATTCATTCATGGCTTTCGAACTGCAAAGACCGACAACTTTCATCGACTTTGACTACGTATACATCGCAGTATTTTTCTCCCACCATCATTGATGTCGAGCTTGCTCATATCAAGGGACCTACTGGTCAGGAGCTTGCGGACGAAAACATGTCAATCAAAGTTGCTGCCGCTGTCAATGAGGTTATAGCCTCATATTCTGTTGATGAACATCAGCTAGAGATAAAGCTCAAGATTCCTCCTGATTGGCCTCTACACAAGATCGAAGTTCGAGATCTAAAGCGGGTTGGGGTAGATAATGAAAGGTGGCGAGCCTGGATCTTGGCAGTGCAACAGATGATTTGGTCGAGTGTGAGGACCCATTTTTCTTGGTCTTGTGGGCTTGTATTTGACGTATCCGTAGAATGGCCGGATAACTGATGGTCTGAGCCTTTTCAAGAAGAATGTAACACTCTATTTTGAAGGGCAGGTTGAATGTGCGATCTGTTACTCGTAAGCCCTGTTTTCCACAATCGTCTTGGGTTTACTGACAATTACGTAGGATTATCAGTGTCATGGATAATAGCCTACCGAAAAAAACATGCCAGACGTGTAAAAATAAATATCATGCGGGATGCCTTTACAAGGTGCGTCAACTATTTTAGTGTTACGACAACGCATTGAGCTAGGCCATCATATTAGTGGTTCCATACGAGCAATGCTTCTACTTGTCCATTATGCCGCTCACAAATTATTTTAGCTTAGAGTAGCAATTTGGGGATGTAATAAAATTTTGCTGAAGGCTCTTTGAGGGAGATCCCAGGGTTGGACATCCAATCTTAGATAACTTCTCTGTTAGTATATCGGTTAGTACACGCGCCTGTCATCAAATATGATCGCGCGAAAGCGGGGTTCGATTCCCCGACAGAGAGACAAAATTTTTGGTGATCAAAGTTTAATACTAAGAACGGTCTTGAAAGAGATGCTAATAACGATAACGATAGGTGTTATTGAGAAGCATAATGCCCGAACAACTAACGGCAATTGTCATTAACACGGCACTTCCGTCTGGTCCATAAACATCTGTGACTGCTCTCGGGATTTCCTTAGTGAATTTTTGTGATTGAGGAAACCCGTTGACACAAGTGCCAAGGATACATGAACGTGAATATACTTGGTTCGTACAGTGCGGCATCGCAGCCAAGTATGCTGATAAATGTGCTAGAATGAGATAATTGTCTAGGCGAGGGAAACTAACGCCTGTCATGTAACGAATCTTTCAGAGCAGGATCTTGTTTATTATTCCACCGCGACACAGCGTTTTTTGCACTCTTAGCTGCTTGGAGACCCGTCCACCCTTATTCTGCAGCAATCTATGTCTTGGGATCTGCTTGTATTTTTTTCTGAAGTAAAATTACGAGATGCTCTGATGCAGTCAAGTGATCCGAATGAGATATAGTACATACAAGTCATGCATGAAATTTACAGTCCACGACGGGTAACAAAGCTCTCGAGATCCTGAGATGTGGCTACTCCCAAAACAAATTTACGTTCGTTATCCGTGACTGAAGTGGCGTCAGGAGACAAAATCGGCTGTAGTGATTGCGATCTTACCGAGAGCAAATATACTTGAATTGAGAAACTTTTCCAATAATCCTAGAGTTGTTTCAGGGGTGATCAAGGTATATGGTTCTGACGCTTTGCGAACGAACTTGACTATGAACTTGCTGATCCTGTCGTCCTGGGAAAAGCCTGTCTTAGTCAAAGAACCTAGACAGGTGCCGAAGATAAGGGTACAGGGTTAGCTTGACGTGCTTCCCATTTCTTCTTGAGTTTTTCAACGTCTATGTATCCAAGAGGTCTTCTGTTTTTGTTAAGAACCCTGCCCGGTGATTATCATATTTAGGCATTCCGATGAACGCCCACTTGATGATCACATACGGTATGTAAGAAAAGTCACGCTCATAAGCGAGCTCAATTGCTCGAGAAATACGCTCGGTCGAATACAAGGCAAAAGCAGGTGAGAGCTGAAGGTCCTGAGCACGCGATCAGCATCAAAATGCCATGCAATAGGGTTGAGATCCAACTTCAACAACTGCTCCGCGATATTTGTCGTTACTTGAAGTGGCAAAAAGGGGCTGAATTGCACTCTCCACAGTGGTTGCCATTGATAGTGGTACGAGGGAAAGAATTGGTCCAGCTCAGTAGCCTGAGCGATCAATCAAAGTTGATATCAACTTTGATTTGACATTGTGTTGACATTGTGACACATTTGTTCCAAAGGGTCAGTCCTCGAAACAAATCGTATATGTTATGTCAATGACCGAAGAGCAAGAAAAAGAGTCTCCTCCAGAGCCTAAACCCATCTGCAGGCTAGAGGAGTCTCTAATCAATCGGATAGCTGCCGGGGAAGTGAGTCCTTCCCAGAAGAGTAGTCGTCATGTTGTTCCCTCAAGCAAGCTCAGATCATACACCGACCGGCGTCAGCCTTGAAAGAACTCTTAGAGAACAGCCTGGATGCCGGCTCAACTTCAATCCGTGTCACAGTCAAGGATGGCGGCTTGAAGTTACTTCAGATACAAGACAATGGTTGCGGTATTCGCGTGAGCACTATGTATCCGCCGCAGGAATGACATTGAATGCAGGCCTTTCAAAACAGAAAGATGACTTACCAATCCTTGCTGAGAGATTCACGACGTCCAAGCTATCGAAATTCGAAGACTTATCTCGAATAACAACATACGGATTCCGAGGAGAGGCATTAGCATCCATTTCTCATGTTGCCCACCTCTCGGTGATCGCAAAAACGAAGCAAGCCCCAATTGCTTGGGAGTATGTCTGCCCACAACCCCGATCACATTGGGGAGGCTGAAAATCGTCACACAGAGCGGCCTACATCAATGGGGTATTGGTGGATCCAAAAACACGCCAACCCAGTGAACCTAGAATCTGCGCAGGAAACGATGGAACAACCATAACAGTAGGTCTTGTTTTTCTCACTTCAGGACAAGTCCAAATCCAACATACAAAAGATAAAAGACCTTTTCTACAACACCCCAATGCGCCTTCAGGCTCTTCGCAACACTTCGGAGGAGTATTCGCGTATTTTAGATGTGATCACCAAGTATGCAGTTCACAATCCCAATGTGTCCTTCTCATGCAAAAAGGTACGCTGCGTGTTTTCAGCTCTTACCTGCCTTTGGCTGATCTGTTAATTCAGGCAAGCTCCACTACCCCTGAAATTGCTACCCCTGCTTCAAAGACTGTCCAACAAGCAATCCGGCTATTATATGGCCATTCCATCGCTACCCAACTCCTCGAAGCTAGTATCTCCTCGAAGGATAAGAAGCTCCCTTCCGAGGACGAAGGTGAAGACGAAGATGCAATGGACATTGATCTTCCCAAAGGCCCAATGTCTTGGTCGGCTGAAGTTTATTTCAGTAATGTCAACTACCAAGCGAAGAAAATGGTTTTTCTACTTTTTATCAACCGTTTGTGCTGTTTTTATCATTCTCTGCAGTCTCACGTCTGACGCCCTTTCCTTAAACAGACCGTCTCGTGGAATCTCAGCGCATGAAACGTTCATTGGAGGCAGTCTACCATGGGGTTCTTCCCAAAGGGACCTCGCCATTTGTGTACTTGGGGTATGCTGATGTAAATCGTTCTTGAGAGTTGTTCTGAATCGTGAGCATAGCCTTGAGATAGATCCCCGTTGTGTGGATGTAAATGTACATCCGACGAAACGCGAGGTTCATTTTTTGAACGAAGAAGAAATTACAGAACGTATCGCAGATACTATGCAACAAAAGTTGGCTGCACAAGGACAATCAAGGACTTTTGAGTATCAGGTGAAACTTATCATTTGTATCTGTAGTGATTTTGCTTTAACCTTGGGACTGCAATAGACACTACTGACATCGAATATCAGTGGTCCGTCCATTTCTAAGAAACGGAGTAGGAAGGAGGCTGAGGATGAGAGGGAAGGTGAAAGTGGAGAGGATAGGGCAGAGGACGCTACAGGATCAGCTGGAACAAGTGAGCCTTCCCGCACAATCTTCGAACACCTCTAATAGATTTTCCAGAACAGGCAAAGAAGAAGGCATACCCCTATCAGAAAATTAGAACCTCTCTTGAGGATAGGACTCTAGATTCAATGTTCCCAGTGCGGAACCCTACCCAAATACAAGACAATGGGACAGCCACTAAAGGGAAAGCATCCGCTGAAGGGACGCCTGCAAGATTGAGGGATGTTAAAGAGTCAGAATGTATGTTAACTTCAGTGCAGACTCTGAGACAAAATGTCGCCAAGATGCGACATCGACGTGAGTCTCTTGTTGCCAGGTTCATAAATCCACATGTGTCCTTATCTCGTTTTCCAGAGTTATCCGAAATTTTGGAAAAACATACTTTTGTAGGCATCGTTGATACGCACAAATGCCTTTCTCTCGTCCAATATTCCACCAATCTCTATCTTGTGAATCACAGCTCTCTGGGGTGCGTTATTCTTTTGGAGCACGTCTCAATCAATATCTTGACGCCGAGTGTCTAGGGAAGAACTATTTTATCAGCTTGGACTACGGCAATTTGGGAATTTCAGTAAAATGAAACTTGAACCTGCACCTTCTCTCAAAAATCTTGTAGAGATTGCTGTAGAAGCTGAAGACTCAACAAAAAACAGTAATCTGACGAAACCTCAGATTGTTGAGGTAATGTCATAGTTTCTTTTTTCACAAGTCCCGGGTGTCAACTGATCAGTGACTTTCATTTTCCAAGAAAATTGCTCATATTCTCACAGTACGACGTGAGATGCTTGCAGAGTATTTTTCTCTGAATATATCAGAGTCTGGGCTCGTGCTGAGTCTTCCAGTCCTGCTTCGAGACTTTATTCCCAATCTCGATTTTTTGCCCATGTTTCTGATGAGATTAGGACCTCAGGTGCGGTCACCAAAGTCTTCGTGCTTCACCTATACGTTTGATTTACTACAAATCCAGGTTGATTGGATGTCAGAGATGGAGTGTTTTGATACCTTTCTCCGTGAACTTGCGTATTTCTACAGCTTAGGTGCCACGTTTGCACAGAAACCTGGATCGGAAGTGTCGAATGAAGAGGAATCTCATGATAAAGCTGAAAGATGGCAAATTCAGCATGTTTTGTTCCCTGCTATGCGCCATTACCTTCAACCTCCTAAGACATTGTTGGATCGTGATGTTGTTCAGGTTGCTAGTCTACATGACCTCTATAAGGTATTCGAACGTTGTTAAATCAGCTATACAATCCATCTCTCGTTTCCTGCTTTCCCTCGTTTCCTGCTTTCCTGACGCAGCAAATAAAATATGCGCGCAGGGGAAAGAGGGAAAGGAAGAAAGACTTAGGTACATTCTACCTAATTTCTGCAATATATACCTAAATTACCAAAATAAACCGCTCCACAGAATG
>Ga0153987_1000308_pt1 | contig 16836 bp, 23 predicted proteins | sample TSNC071MetaG_FD_102279 | JGI IMG/M metagenome (GOLD analysis project Ga0153987, IMG submission 102279) | Attine ant fungus gardens microbial communities from North Carolina, USA - TSNC071 MetaG | ecosystem: Host-associated > Fungi > Mycelium > Unclassified | place: USA: North Carolina, William B...
GAGAAGCTGGGAGTATAGAAGCAATCTGTTGAAGTATTCAATATGATCACAAAGGAAGTTGCTCTGCGAACATTAATACCTGTGGCTGATGGGCCATTCCACATAATCAGAAGAATTATTGATATCATCCCAATGACTGACTACAGCTCTGGTTCGGTCGTGCTATTGTCAAGTGTGTTGCACTTTGATTTTCTCGGCCGACTTCTGATAGTTGTCCCATTTCTACTATGACCACTTTTCGGAAAATACTTTCCCCCACCATCTTTGATAAGATATCGCAAGATCCTTTTGCTCATCTTGTGATCCGGGTTCGTCAATCTGATGGAAGGCGCTTTGTTTGACAGCTTGACATGTAAAAAGAACCGAATAATAAACTTAAAAATATAGTCAACACAGGCCCATGAGTTACCTGTCCATGTCCCAAGATGGCTTTGTTGTTGTCACGCAAAGAGATCGAGCCTCAAAGTAACTAGACTCTCACTTTGTACTTGATCTTGGAAGTGAACTTTGAGCCATGATTGGTTCAAGGCTCGAGAAGCAATTGTGGAGCTCCATTCCATCTGAAATGCCAATGTGAGTGAAAGTGGCTGAGAAGGAGAACCTTGTCTTGAAGAGCATCCTAATGCATGTAAGCATGGGAGCCCAAAGACTCAAGAAAAGATGCCTGTACATGGCAGAGACAGATCTCTCCCAAAGAGCAACTTTCGCTTCTCTTCAGATGCACCCTGGCAATATGGAAAGTGCTTCAAAGGAGATGGTGTTCGGACCTGCCTCATCTTAACATCTTTAGGAACGGGCAGTCGACAGCGTTTATGGCAGTCTTATGTGAACGTGTACCGATCTATACCATTGCTAGTTTATATCATATCTGATCAGTCATCCCAGAAGAAATCTCGTGGGATATACATCAGTGACCGGATAGACAGCAACAGAGATACTAAGTACGCGACATGGGGGCAAAAAAAATTATGTGCAAAAGGTTCGACAATCACAAGATCAGGGGACTGCTATTGTTTATCGAGCAGATCCTTTCCATTGTTCTTGAATTTCATAAGCTCTGAACGCCACGGTTCCCATACTTGTCCATACTTCTTGAGCAGCCGAGTGAGCTCCTCTCGTTGCTCTTTCTAAGGCACATGATACTGACGTGAGGGAATTGAGACACTCCCAGGGAAGAATTCACACTCACGATGTTCCAAGGTTCTTCTCCGCCGTAGATATCAGTGAAAAGTTCTCCCAGTTCACAACGCTTCAGTGCTTCGGCTTGTTTGAAGCATTGCATTACCTCTGCTTTGAGATCAGCTTTAAGTCTGGCTTCTGCCTCTTCATTCCACCATCCACGAGATTCCATGAAGAGACGGAAGCGCATTAGCGGATTATCTATGCGCTTACGATCCTCAACTTCAGAACGCGCTCGGTAAGCAAAGGAGTCGTCTGAGGTTGAATGGTGACCAACTCTGGGTTTTATGTTTGTATCTATAGGACTGAAGATGGTTGTCTGGAACGTACCGATAGGTCATGGCTTCTACTAGTACCGCACGACCCTGCTCTAAACATCGTCTCCGTGCCTCCTTCACGGCATTGAAGACAGCAAAGATGTCATTTCCATCAACGCGAATTGAGTCTATACCATATCCTGGTCCCCGGGCAACAATGCCATCACCATTATATTGCTCCGTGGAAGGTGTGCTAATTGCAAATCCATTGTTGCGGCAGATGAACAATGTGGGTGAAGGTATAGTGGACGCAAGCATGAGTCCAGCATGAAAATCTGTGTTTCTTCCTTATAAAAAAGTAACCTCAGGTCCGACAGGGATCAACACACCTCCTTCGGATGCAGCACCCTCTCCAAAATAACATACAGCAATGTTTTTTGAGCAACGCTGAGGGTCGCGCTTCAGCGCATACCCTACACCAGCAGCAGCGGGTATCTGAGTGGCAAGTGTTGAAGAGATGGTATGGAAGTGGAGTTGTGGAGATCCGAAATGCTATTGTTCAGAAGAGTTGATGGAATGATTTGCATGGTTAATGCAGATTATTGACATACGACAGGCATTTGTCGACCCTTTCCTGACTTATCGTTCTCGTTCCCAAAACATTGAGACATCACGTCGTTAACCGTGAAGCCGCGCCACAGAAGGACACCCATTTCACGATATTGACCTGTCCTCTATTTAGCTGCACAATGCTATTGTTGGGAAGTACGAGATACCTAAGACCCTGCAGAGCGTTAGGATCAGCTTAAGGCAAAATTAACCGCACTCACTCATCATCATTTGCCAGAGCCGCTGCTGAGCCTATGACTGTGGCCTCTTCACCGTGCTATGCGAGCCATCAGGCTTAAGAGTGTATACTAAATGTGGTCAGGGACGCACAGACGTCATCTGGAGAGGTTCACATGTTAGTGCAGTACATTGTACATTGTTTATTACGTCTGTGCTTACATAGAATGAGATCTTCCCCTGCCTTTGGATGTTGTACAAAACGTTGTCCAAAGCAGGGAGTAACTGCATCTTTGCATAGAGACGATGTGCGTACACTTTGTCAATCTACAGGAAGCACTGATACTGAATTCAGGTTCCAACCCCTGTCAAAAACTCACATCTGGAAGTTCTGCACCCTCAATCGGCTTTCCAATTCCGTCTAGCACACGGTAAGTTGGAATTCGGGTTGAAGAACCAGTCACCGAATTGATGAACTGAAGTTTGTTGACAATGGGAAGGTTAGTGGTCTGCAGACTGTTCTGCATTGGCCCATAGATTGAGAAGCTACGCTTGTGAAGAGCATGTCTGGCAGTCACAACTGCTGTTCGGATCATGGATAAGAAACAAGGACATCCTTGATGACAACAGGTGAGATACTATTATTAGAAATATTAGGACTAGTTTACACTATTGGAAACTCCTTTTTCTCACTGGGCTTGGAAAATCATATCAAAACAAAAAAATCTAGATTCCTTGGGATATTTGAAACAGGGTTACTTGTGGAGTTTGGTTGCCTCATCTTGAGCTTTCCGTCGACCACCCATCATGAGTGTAACATAGTCAGCACCTCCAAGAACATGCCCTTCTCTCTTCTTTCCCTTGGTAATTGTAGCTTTGCTCTGCCGTGAAGCTCTCTTCTCAGCGTTCTGTACCTGGATCTGAGCAGAGGCACAAGCAGAGGATTTCAGCTTTTTGGGCTAACAATAATCAGAGTAAGCCTGCTAGAAGGACGCCAAAACAAATGTAACACACCAAACGTTTATGCAATTTTGCGCTCTTACCCATGCTGTGAAAATTAGAGGGAGCTAAAAATGACTAAGCAGCACGTGTGGCGTGAACTCGAGTCTACCTCATTCACCGTCTGTCACAGCGAGCAAGCAGCGGGTAGGATGATGATGACGCGTCAGAAACGAAAAGCACAGGAAGGCTCTTTCCATACTGACGGATCTCTTACACTGCTCGTACCGGATGACATTGACCACGCTGTGCTCTCCGATCTTCTTCCCGACACCAGTATCACCTCCCCTTCTCCCGATGGAATCGTTTCTTTGTACAGAATTTTGCTTTCCCAAAGATCCGAGCTCGAAGACACTCAACATGAGTTAGAAAATGCACGTGCAGAGCTAGAGAAGAAGGACATTGAATTGGATCAGGCATTGCAGGATGGAGAGACAGGGATTAAGAAAGTGGAGGCACAGATTGAACTAGCTCAAGAGGAGTTGAAGAGAGTCAAGACTGAACGCGACGAACTTGGTATGTCATAACTGTTCATGCTCCATGAATTTATCCGACGCGTTGCTTGATAGCTGCATCAAAATCTAAGCTTCAAAATGACATTGCCGAGTTACAGTATTCACAATCACAGACGGTCTCTGAGAATGAGATCTTGAAACACCGTGTAGAAGATGTTGAACGAGAGAAACGTGATCTTGTTGGCGTGGTAAGCAGGCTAAAAGAAGAGGGTATTCAAAGGACAGGCAAGTTTTAAGTCTTTTGTATCAAATGCTTTTCTCATATTTGCGCAGATGAGGTGACAACACTTCGTGCAAACTTAAAGGAGGCACGGCAGGAGCACCAAAAATTGGACACTCAGATCCGTGATCTTCGTTCAACCGAGACATCCAATAAGGTGCGTCGTCGCATGAAGCGTTCAACTCTCACAACAACTCATCCACCGTTTCTTAGTTTAGCATTGACACCCTTACGAAACAGTTGGAGCTTGCTCAGGCCGAGACGAAGCGCAACAGCGATGAACTCAACATAAAGATTGACGAATTTACTAAATACCGTCGCACAAAACATGCTGAGCTTACCGAACTCCAGGCTGCCCATGACTCCCTCGCTCAGACTGCTGAATCTACTCAAGTGTCGCTCAAGGCCTTACAATCCACACATTCAGCCCAATCCCATCAACTCACCCAAGCTTTGTCCAAAGTTCAGGACCTTACCGGTCAGCTTGCCGAACAGGAGACCAAGTTCGCGAATGAAGCAAGCGGTCTCAAACGTTTGGTAAGCCTGATGGAGGAGCGTGAAAAGCAAGTCAAGGAGACTGTTGAAAACCTCGAGAATGAGTGGGCTGGTGTCGGACAAAAGGCTGAGGCGCGAGAAGCAGCACTGAAGGATGAGATCGACAAGGAGAAGAGAGGTCGGGAACAAGCCGAGAAGCGGATAAAAAATCTCGAGACTGTTCTTGAAGGTATGGGACGCGGAGAACTTCCCATTCCTGGTCGTAGCAGCTTGCCTGTTACACCCATACATATTGCTGGCACCCCTGGTGATCTCTTTAATGATGGGATTGGGAGTTTGAGCCCAACGATCGCCATTGCAAGCCGGACACAGAGGGGTGGAAAGACTTTCACAGAGGTTTACACTGAGTTCGTCAAACTTCGGGAAGACTACGCCAAGAAGGTGATGGAATGTAATCATTTGGAAAGGACACTGCAGGAAGTACTCGCACAGATACAAGAACGTGTGAGTATCATATCGTTGTCAGTTCTTCTCTTTCATTCAGACGCGTCCATCAGGCACCTGTACTGTCTCAACAACGTGCCGAGTATCAACGGCTCCAGAGTGAAGCATCTGAGCTTGCAAGACAGCTTTCTCAAGTCATCGCTGAACGGGATGCTCAAGCACGTCTCGCCCAAGAGAGCTCACAGAAATATGCTAAGAGCACTGCTGAGAACAAACTTCTCCAACAGCAACTTCACGACCTTGGGCAACAGGTGCAAAACCTTCTTAGAGAGATTGCCCGTCAAGATGATCCCACTATCCCTGCTGATGAAGATTTTGAAGAAGCCACCGTTGAACCAGTTGCTGTCAACCAGGTTATCACGAACAATCTCCTTCTCTTCAAGAATATCAATGGATTGCAGGCTCAAAATCAGAAATTACTATCTGTTGTGCGAGACTTGGGCACAAGATTGGAGAACGAGGAACAGGAGTACAAGATCACAATGGAACGCGAGCAGGCAGAAGCCATCAAGGAGGCCCATGAGGCCATTCAAGAGCTTGCTTCCGCGCTGGAGAGGGAGAAGGCTCACCACACGAAGGTAATACAGGCATACATGAAGGAGCGTGAGGCCCTCAAAACAATGGTTGCTCGTGCCGGTATTATCGAACCTTCTCCGGGTGTCACATCTCAGGCTATTGAGAGCCCTACTTCTTTCGGTAATCAGGATGAGCTCGCAAAAGAGTTGGCTGAGGTTCAGAGTCACTTTGAGGCATATAAGACAGAGATGGGTCTAGACACGTTGAAGCTCAGGGAGGACCTTGTGCAGGCACAGAGAGAAGCAACAACTGCCACTGCAGCTCTTGCAAAGGCGGAGGCCAAATTGCAGTACATGAATGGTATGTGACCATTCTTACCTTTGAACCCTTGTTTCACATCTTGTAAAGAACGCAGTCGCATGCATGTGGAACAACTTGACCTTCGACTCGGCGAGGTTGACAATCTCACCAAACGTAATAACCAGCTCCAGGATCGATGGATGCGTCTTGATATCGAATGTAACCGCCTCACCGAAGATCTTCAGGTCGCGACCGGTCGCATCGAACAGCTTAGGAACGAGAATGCAAATCTACGCGCTGAGAAAGATATCTGGCAGGTTCGTCTTTGTCGTCAGTTCTTATGGGATAAAAATTTGAGAACTACCTGATCCAGGGCACACAAAACCGTCTCCTAGAAGAGAACCGAACATTATCATTGGATCGCTTACATTTGTCTGATCTCATAGCCAATGTACAGAAGATGCATAATGACCTTGAAAGGTCAGGGGAGAATGATCGCCGACGGCTCGAGAGTCAACTTCAAATCCTTGAAACCCAGGCACAAGATTTCCGAGCTCAACTCTCACAAGAGCGTGACGTCATCCGTAATCTTCAACTTCAAAAGGAGCTTGAACTCAGAGATCTCCAAAATCGTCATGATAAAGTCGTAAGTCAAAATTTTCTAGGGTCTATTCAAGGCTCCAAAATGTTTTGAAACAGGTTGAAGAATATTCTCGCAATCGCGAAAACCTCATGGCGGCGGAAATGACGAAGAAGCACCTAGAAGAGAAGTTGGATGACATGAAGAAACGGCTGCAAGGTAATGAAGAGAAGTTGGCGGTTTATGAGCGGAGGTCTGGATCGATTGTGGTGGCGCAGAATACGGATGACAGCATATCACGCGAGCAGCAGTTGGACGCTGAAATTGCCGAAATAAGGTGCGCCTTTCTGCTCTCTTGTTGTTTTGCTCTGACGCGGTCGCCATCTGTAAGATCCGCGATCAAGGCTACTGAAGTCGAGCTTGAGAAAGCAAAAGAATATGTCCAACAATATCAGGACATCTCAAAAGCAAATGAAGAGGCATTATCAGACCTCAGCGGCACGTTTGATGATTATAAGGCTTCAACTGAGGCTCAAGTTGCTCTCCATGAGGTTCTCTAAAGTCCTGATGTTTGTGATCATCCATGTTAACCTGCGTTTAGACCGAAAAGAAATCACTGGAAAACAAATGTTCTGATCTACAACAAGAACTTGAGCAAGCCAAGGCTAAGTATCAGGAGCTGCAAAAAGTATTTGAAAGCGAACGCATGGCCTGGGCTAGTGACAAGAAATTGCTGGAGGGCACGATTGTAGACATGAGTACATCCGAAAAGCATTCGGAAGAGGATAAGAACAAGTGGGAGCAGGATCTTAAGGCACAAGAACAGCGTGCAAGGGTATGTTATCGCAAAGGAACAAATTATTGGACACAAACCAATCTTTGCTTGTCAGACCGCCGAGAATCGTTACTCGAATGAGTTGGTTGCTCATGCCGAGTCCATCCAAACTATTGAGACACTTCGCAAGGATCTGTCTGTTGCTCGAAGTGCAGCCCGTGATAACTCGACTGCCGCTGAGACAGCTCAAACAAAACTCGAAGCTTCAGAGAGTAGTTGGAAACTCCAGAAGGAGGCGTTAGACAAGGAAATCACTGATCTTCACAATCGGTAAGTCCTTATGTATAGATTGAATTTCCGGTGTTCATCTTGTACCCTGCCTACAGGTACAAGGATTTGTCAACTCAGAATAACGTCCTTCATCAGCATCTTGAGTCCGTCAGTATGCAAGCTGCTCGCATCAGACAGGCAGCCGGCTCAACATCCGAAGTTCAAGCGACGGGTGATGAAGGGTCGGATGTGAAACTTGCTGAGTTGCAATCTGTTGTTTCATGGTTGCGCAGGGAGAAGGGTATTGTTGACCTTCAGTTGCAACTCGCTTCCGATGAGAATGCTCGACTCAAACGCCAGATTGAATATCTGACTAAATCATTACAAGAGACTCAAGCAACCCTCTTCGAGGTAGGGTTTCTGCCTAGATGCTTATGTAGACAGATTAGCTGACCATTGTCCCCTAGGAGCGCGAAAAGGCTGTTGATAATGCCGCTTCTGCCACCCAGCATGCTGAACTTGTGGAGAGGATCACCCAGCTCAACATTCTCAGGGAGAGCAATGCCACCCTCCGTGCCGACTGCGAGAATTATGCCAAGAGATCTCGCGAACTTGAGGCAGAGCTCAGGAAAGTCACAAACGAACTCGAGCCTTCCCAAGAACAGATACGTGCCACACAAGCTGAGTTAGATGTTACGAAAGCTCAATTGGTACGTCTGGAAGAAGAGTGCCGCAGGTGGCAAGAGCGTAGTGCCCAGCTGCTGAGCAAGGTAAGTCATTTCTTTATCTGAAAGCATGCAGATGCATTGAAAGGTTGTAGTATGATCGTATCGATCCCACTGAAGTCCAGGCTCTCAAGGACGAAATCGATCGTTTGAAGTCATCGAACGATGACTTGGAGGCCAAGAAGGTAGCTCTTGAGGCTGCTGAGGCTCAGCATAACCAAGCTGTGACTGATGCAATGACTCGCGTAAGCCTCGCAGGAAACTTGATGATCGCATGTTTATGATTTCAATAGCTCGATTCATTCAAGGCCACAGCACAGAAGAATAACAGTATCTTTAAGTCTCGGATGGAAGCTTCGCGGCAGGAGAATGTCAAGATCAAGGAGGAGAAGGAGAAACTAGAAGCGCGCGCCAAGGAGCTTGAGGTTGCAATAAATTCACTGCAGGTCACCAAAGAAAGCGCGACGTCTAATGCAGAAGCTTTTAAGAGAGCAACCGAGCAGACTATTGCTATTGTAAGTGAATATTTCATTTTGTTCTCCAGTCACTGAAGGCTTCAACAGGCCACTCTCTCAAAAGAACGAGACGCGCTACTTGCAGAAAAGGAGAAATGGACCAAAGTTAACGTAGAAGGTGTTGATACAAGCGCTTGGGAGAAGGAGAAAATAGGGCTTGTCAAGGCCAGAGATGAGGCTGTGGAGAAGCTAAGGGTATGTTTAAATAACTCATTGAGTGCAATGACCTAATATCGTTTCCAGACCTCGATGGAGGACGCCCGCAAGGCGATTGATGATGCCAAAAATCTTCGTTTCCAAAATGTCTGACTATCTGTTTTGTTTCTAATTCAAAGCTGATTCTTTTCTTGTTCAGGAGAAGTTTCAAGCTCGTCTTCACGACCTTCTCAAATCTAAACAAGCCGATGCGGAGCGAGCTGTTGCGCAACAGGCTAACGCCGTCTCAGAGGCAGTGGAGAAACTCAAGGGTGAGCTGGGCCCGAATTCTTCAGCAGAAGAAAAGGAGGCCCTAGTAAAGAAGCACACGGAAGAGCTTGGTGCCCTGCAAGCGAAGCTAGTCGAACAACACGAGAAGGATCTCAAAGCCGCTGTAAATGCTGCCGTCGAGGCCGTGCAGAGGGAAGCCCTTGATGCTGCTCATAATTTCGAAAAACAACCCACCATCGATGCTGCTATTGCCGCATATGATGCCAGTGTCAGAGCTCAACACGAGGCGGAAATCGAGTCGGCAGTCGAGCGTGGAAGAAGAGAGCAGATAACTAAAGGAAAGCTGAAGGATGCCCAACTTGCTAAGGCACAAAAGCGGGTCAAGGACCTTGAAGCTCAAATTCTGGAATGGAAGAACACTGGTGCTCTACCGCAAGATACCACCATTGCAGCTGCGCCTGCTGCTGCTCCCCCTACTACCCCTAATACTACCACTACACCGGCCTCTCTACCAACAGCCACATCAAGTCAGATCCAACCCACGGCCTCAACAAGTGCTGCTTCTACCTCAGAACCTGGACAAGCTCCTCGGAGACCTTCAATGCAAGCTGGTGTATCCCCCACAAGAGTTTCACGAGGCAACGCCCCCGCTGTTGGGAGGGGAGGAGGACGTGGAGCCGCAGCAGCAAGAACCCCACCTGTGCGAGCCACTACTGGCAGAGCTTCCCTTTCTCATGCTGCTGGCTCCCCTGCAGGAATGTCGATCATGGGTGCCGCTGCGAAGCGGCCTCGCGAGGAAGGAAATGACCCTACCGATGATTCTCTTGCCAAGCGTCTGAAGCCTTCAGAAGGGACAGGCAAAGGGCCTGTACCAATTCGTCGTCCTCCAGGAATGTAGTGTTCACTTTTAATGATTTAAAATCTGTCGCTTATCACCTCATTTGTATTATTGTTATTAGTATCAAAGACACGTTTTTGCTTGCTCTATAGTATCATAGATGGCATCTACATTTGATAAATTATTTACATTGTTTTAGTAATGACTTATAGCAATTGCGCAAGACCACCCAAGATGAGATATCTTCGAAGCCTGTCCTGAGAACGATTATTCAATTGCAACCCGGATAGGAAGGACATCCATATGGTCCAGGTTCAAGTCTCTGCGAGACTATCCCACATGAAGTGAGGTCACGCTCTTTCACAGTATCCCCCAGCTTACTTCTGCCTATCTACAGCCAGGTCTTTTCAGGCTCAGTGCTTCAGCTGAACTCAGCCTACAATTTCTAGAAATAAAGAGGAAGATGTCAACGCATAGCTTGATCTCGTACACAACCCAGCCTACACCAAGTCTACGTGCACCATCCTATGCCTCTCAGCCACTCGAGAACGAGCGGACTATTGCATTTAATGAACGATTGAGAAGGCGTACAGGAAATTTTGTCAAACATAGTAAAAATGGGCATGCAAAGCTGAGACTAATCGCTCAGCACGAGGGGGTGGAAATACCGGTATATGGGATTGGCGGGTTGGTGGAGGGTGTTATTGAACTGAATGACATGAAGACAGAGGATGTGGATAACGTTCAAGTCAAGGTACGGGTTCATCATCGAGCATCGGATACTAACGAGCTCAACCACAGATCGAAGGGCGATTGAAGGTGCATCAACTGGGAGAATCTGGAGATTCAACTGTCCAACTGGTCCTCGATACGAAAAAATTTTGGGTTCGCGGACCGGGTTCTTCAGAGTGCCCGAAAACAATCGATTTCGAGTTCACGCTTCCTACCACATTCGCGACTAGTGAAGGCAACACCTATGTAAGATTATCTCGCAGTGTTTAGTGTTTGCCAGTAATCCCACCGACATTTCAACAGCCTTTGCCTCCCACATTCAAAGTCAAGCTGAAGGGTATCCCAGGATTTACTGCTTCGATTGAGGTATGCCAGCTTCTCCTGCAGCAGGGGAAACTATTTACTCTGCAGCGACTGGATAGTATTCTGTTTCTGCTTTGATCAATAGGCCCAATATGATGCCTCCTCTGGGTCCATTGGTCAATTCGAAATCACTTGGATTGCACATCGGGACGAGGTGTGTTGCCTTGACTACAGTCAGCATTGTGCAGCTCAATCTTTCCAGTGTCGTCAGTACTCCGTTCCTATATTACCCTCGTAGTCGTCCTCCCGCTCCTCTTCCGCGCGCATTGGTTTGGACACCCACAAATGGATTCGGCTTCCTAGATGAATGGCGCACTTACGAGGTTGTCTCAAAGGCTAAGCAACCGCGTTTACAGGACATTGTAGTCAAAATTCATATTCCGAAATCAAGAACATTCTATTTTGCACAGAGAATACCCTTCTATCTCTCCATCGAATCCTCTGCTGTTAGCCTCGCAGCGTTCCTGCCTTTCGCTCCGACAATTGGGCCTATGAGCTTGAAAGTTGCTACAAAGATCGAGGTATTGAGACAAACTACTGTCAACGTCAGGTAAGCGTGGTTGATACTGTTTGATGCATCAAATCTCCAAGACTTTGGAGTTTCAAGAATGTGGCCCGCCAACGGGTGAGCGAAGATATGTGGAGAGTCGACTGTATTGGAGAAGGGAAATTTGATAACCATCTCGTGAGTTTGTGCCAGCTCTGCTATGAGCTGTGTGGTTCACAGTATCCATCCAGGGCAACGATAAGACGACCTCCGTCTTCTCAGGGGAGATTGGTATTTTTGACGTGGTTCAAGTATGTGGATTCAAAGCTGCAGGCCTCACTGTCAAGGTTTGTCTCCGAAGTGGCATGCTATCAGTAAAACTGATTTTGATTTTGAGGACTGTATCGTACTCTCGATGGCGCCTCCAGACTATCAGAAATCTCCTTTCGAGGATTTCCGACTCCTCATTCCTATTCGGCTCACGACAAACGCTTGGACGACTGATGGTACTGGGATTGGGGCAAGGGATGCAATACGTAGTAACTGATGTGAATCGGACATGCCGAGCGATGAAAATAGGTTTAGAAGAACTAAATTTACTTTTTGTTTCTAGTTTTCATTTTGATGTCCATGATGTCATACGCCAACGTAAATGTAAATTCAAAAGCGCAATATTATCGTATTATCCGTCAACTATTCATGTCTTCACCTACCAACGAACTTGCCAACAAATCTGGTCTCCCACCAGCCATTCCACTACCTTCTGGCTTCGCTCCTCCCCTGCATCAACCAGGTGAGCTGAGTCGTGCTCACGAGGCAGAAGTGTGGCAATCAATGCTTATTAGGTCTCGGCAGCGACAAAACCCGGGAACGGCGGTTCACAGGGTAATCGTGATATTACCTATTCAGGCGAGGCACAATCATCCTCTATGTGTGAATTGCCGGGGCCAGAAGAACAGATAGTGGAACTTTCTGGGGATACCTCTAAAGAAGTCCCTTTCAAGGAACAGGTAATCGGTCAGTGAAAATGGAATCAATTATTATTCTTTACTGAGACTAAATTTGACCGGCTTCTAGGCGTCGCCCAAGTGCGTGGATTAATAACGCATATATTGAGGCACTAAATTCTGTTATCCCACCAACATAGAAAACCCGTGGGACGGTGAGTGGATCCTATTGCTTGGCATATTTTCAGATGATAATGCCTTTTTTTTAGTTACTGGGCAAGGTAATTATTATTTATCTGGATGCGAGAATAAGTTAGACTCAGTTTCTTTATCGGAGCCTGATTTAAAGGAGCATGGCCAGAGAATACTCGAGGGAAAAATCACCCACGATGAGCCATAAATTATGTAGAGATTTTCTGTACGTCATCAAAGGGTCACACGGTTTTTTTACGAGCCATGCAACTTATTTTTTGACATGTCTGCCTGTGTATTTTTCAAACGTTACCTTCTACTTGGCCTGAATTTTGAAAAGCCCGCTTTTCCAATGGGGCCAGAGTTTCAAGTGCCGGCCTACAACCCAGTCGTAGCAGGCTCGGAGTATGCATACAAGGTAAGAAGACAGGCCAATCAATACTGGATATCAATTGTGTCTTCCATTCGACAGGCAACGAACCTGGTGCAGATCAATGCAGACGGTGTCAAGGTTGCCGCAAACTACGTTCGTCTGCTTGCTCTCATCTGATGTGCCCCTGTCGAGTTCTGATCAGCAAAATCCACTCTTCTCTCTTCCTTCGAAAGATAGATCAGAAGAAAGCTTGAGCAAGATTCCTATACACCTAGGACATGGCGGACGCACCCCCTGCACATTTGTCCACCAGACCCTTATGATCCAACGCACCCTCTGACCAAAACTGCTCTAGACTGGATATTCCTGATAGCTTCCCTCAATTTCAGCTTTTGGTCACTACTTGAGGGCACGGATCAAAGATATGGTGTCGAATGGTATGCGAGCTGGGAAGAAGCGGAGAAACTGGATGGAAGGCGTCAAGTCTTCACAGGATACTGGAGTCTGGTGGCGTCACTCAACAAAGGTTATTCCCCTTAGTCTAAACTCTGTTCTTTTCTTGGGCTGATGGTATGCGTAGCTTTGTGGGACGAGGATGTACCTTTTGTTAACCCCGAATTCTATTCCTCAGAAACGACGTGTCCGGATTCTCTGATAGAGCATGTATTCCGGCCGACGCCACAATCAACTGAGAGTATGCCATTGATTCAAGATCGAATACGTATTATACGCGAGAATGGACTCATACTTTGCAACGTGAGCTGCCTTGTGTTTGTGTGATTTCGTGCCTGATCATGAATCAATCAGAGCTTCGGAGGTTCTTTCAGGGGTTTCATTGATGAGTTCCACCACCGACATCAGCGACAGGGTTCTGCCCTTGACCTCGTCAAGATGATAGTCGAAACATTTCCCTCGTTCAGAGACCAGATGCAGTACCAAGGCAGGACAAGTTCGTACTCACTTTCTACCGTTGACTCAACTGTTAGTGCTCATTTTCTCTCAGTCCATTTTTGGAAACGAGCCCAGATTCTCGTAGCAGAGCTCTGGGCCGCATTTTATCCCGAATCTTTTTCAATTTCTCACCCGCTCTTTCCGGGACCATCAGGACCATGTATACAAGAATTGACGATGTTTGCTGATTATCGCGTGCCCCAAATTCTTCACCACTTGCGAATCCTAGATTACCCTTCTGCTTTGATGCGTATGCTCCAATCAAGTGCAGAATTGGCTTCTGGATGTAGGGAAGAAGTAAGTTTGCGTGCGGCAAGTATCATTGCCGTTGAACGGGTGCGGGAACAAATAATACAGTCTTCAAAAAAGGGTCCGACTAATATAGACGACCCAAATTATTTGGAAGGTAGTGATAGTGATCGAGAAGTACCAGGATGGGGAGGTGAGACCAAACGAGATATGGGAAGAGTAAGTAGTGTGTTAATTGATTTTTACCTGTGGGACTTAGCCAAGAGGATCGAGAGTGGGGAGGCGACAGTAGATGAGATCGAGACTGCGGAATTGGCCCCTATCCATCACACCCGAAGCATCTGGTACTAGAATAACTTATTTACAAGGCTTATTCACTTTTAGACAGAATCTCTGAATGGATTGCATCCATATCTCGGCGGGATTCGCCTATTAAAAACGAACTCCTGAAGTTCCTACTACCCTTCTTCTTGAGTAACCATTATTTTATAGACCATGTGTATACATCCCCATGCATTGCATCGATTGTTCGTCTATTTTCTATGTTCGACTTCTCGGGTTCTATTACCCACATAGATATTACACGTCTACTCAGGGTTCGAGTGTCGGTTGGAGCAGATTCACACTGCTGTTCATGCTACCGTACGTTCGTTCCTAATTCTTTGGGGAGGGTTTAGAAATGAAGAAGCTAAAATTAGGCGTGAGCTTTTATGAACAAGTATCATGCTTATTTACTGCTTATTTACTTATCTTTCCCGTTTGCTTCATGCTACAACCCATTCGAATACTCAGAGACATGCCTCTGATTCGACTTCATAGCCGCTAGATAGACAGCTTGCTTTATAAAAAGACCTGAGACGTTGATCACGAGGATCACGTCTGAGTGGTAACATGAGATCCAATCTGATTGTACAGAGAAAAAATCGATAGCTCAAATTTCCCTACTCAGGTTCGCCCTTGTCTTGGTTGCAGCATTATTCCCACATGGGAGGTTTGATATTTCCCAAGCTGACGGCTCATGGAGCGTAGACCGATCAACTCAGCCTACTTGTCAACAAGACAAGTTTGCAAACATATGACATTCTTTGGCTATTGTTCGACAAAGAGAGAGACTTGACGAGAATGGAACCAACCCCCTTGATTTAGATATCGTTTTGGAACCCTGTGATGTTGTAAGCCATATGCGGTGTTGAGGAAAAGAGTGCTGACCTTGTGTGTTAGGCTAATTTAATTGACAATGTTCCCCCATACGTCTATAACTGGAACTAGTTGTTTGTCCATCCATCACAACCATTGAGTTATTTTTCCACTCATAAAAATAAGATGACTCAGTGGCGAGTGTCAACTGATATTCACACAAGATTCATTGAAAGCACATTGAAATTCATGTAGCAGCACCGAGTTGGTATGAGACCTAAGCCTCGGTTACTCTGCTAGATCACCTGGATTCCAAGTCTACAGCTTGCAAATGAAGAGTGAATGAAACAAAAGATGATTCCTACCTAGTTTGAACTGGTGGTACATTTTAGGAAATGAACATATGTTAAACTCCGAATTCACGGAAAATGAGAATCTAAGGGAGCTATGTAGTGTTGAATTTCTTTCTTGTTTGGACTTTTGAAGCCAGAGAATGAGATAGCACCCAGAGGAATGAGACTCAGATCAAACTCTAGGCTGATCTAGTATAGCGAATTATTCTACTTCAAGTTTCTAGGTTCTACATGCTCCTGCTGAGGCTTTCCATATAGTGCTAGGGATGATTAGGCCTATGCTTCCTTCTTGTTTTTTTTGAATCAACAATTTGTTACACGGTATTCGGTCGCAGTCCGTGCCTATGCTTCCTTCACTGGGTCAATGTTACTCTATTATTGAAACATTACTTGAGTATTAGGGAAAAGTATTATTCAATATTACATCTGTATTGTTTTTTTTAGTAAATTTGCAATGTCAAAGTAATAGTAATAGGTGGATCAAGGATCAGACGATCATAAAATTACCCTATGGAAACATGTCTACCAGGACCCGACTGATGCGGTCCGCGTACACGTTCTACTCAAGGTATTTTATCGAGGACCTCTCAGTCTACCTAATCGTTGACCAGTTTACCTTACAACAGATGGGTACTCGAGAAAGCTACTGCTATTCATGTCTGCATGTCCTAGAATCACTCCTCTCTGTGTTGATACATATTTGAGCCAGTGTTTGTTACCGCATCCAGTGAAGAGGAATCAGATTCGACCCATCTTTGTGCCTCAAAGACAGATTCCTGTCTTCTCAAAGGAGCCTGCATAGGTTGAATTGAACTAGACAATTACGGCGTTGGGGGCCAACCTACCGATCAAACATGCGGATTGTTCTCCTTTCTGCCGAGTCGTCATCAAGTTCTAATGTCCCATCTGGGTCTGGTTCTCGAGTTTCTGTAGGTGAAACAGACAGATCTTGTATGCACGGGGATGATGAGGTTAAATTATTCGTCCCTCCACGCCGGATGTAACAATGTGAAGAAAGCGATTGTGAAAATGACTGAAAAAACAATGGAATTGTGCTCTGTGAGAGTGCGTCAACTGAGGCACTGGCAAGCAATGTCACCCGTAGCTATAAGTCGACACAAGGGTGTTAACATCCTGACTGGTATGTACCTC
>Ga0153987_1000310_pt1 | contig 16709 bp, 13 predicted proteins | sample TSNC071MetaG_FD_102279 | JGI IMG/M metagenome (GOLD analysis project Ga0153987, IMG submission 102279) | Attine ant fungus gardens microbial communities from North Carolina, USA - TSNC071 MetaG | ecosystem: Host-associated > Fungi > Mycelium > Unclassified | place: USA: North Carolina, William B...
TCATAAGCATTTTGAATAGTATGATACACTATTTGAAATTCTCTAACACATTCATCTTGGTCCCATTGTGTTTGCTTGTTAGTACTGACTCATTTTAAGAAGAATTAGTCCTTGGGGTGCAACCTTGAATACCTGAGGGGATACTTGATACTGAATAGTGACGTTCACATTCACCTCATCCAACATGGCGAGGAGCCATTTACCAATTATATGCTGTATTTGTGGTGTACGGCATGATGTAAGGCATTTGGGCATTGCCGAAGTATTCAACGCGAGAACACACTCCGTTATTACCACTTCGGATGCGACGGCTGCCCCTCAAATTCAGGCTCAGTCTGTGGCTAATGAGCTCAGGGCCCCCCGAATTCGGCTTTCCCAATATCTAAGAGAAACGTCAGTCATGTTGACCTGAGAAAGAAAGAAAGAATTGACTTGATGCGGATGGTATCGTGTTCGTGAGCGAGCATTTTCCAAAGCTATAAGGAAGACAGATTACGAACAGCTGACAAAACTGAATTGTGAATTGAACTCTCACTTCAACAGCTTTCAAGATATCGTCTTGATCACCAGTCTGTTCATGTATATCCGCCAGAAACTCTAAGGCTGGAACACACGGTAGCTTAGCATCAGGAGGTGGTGGAGGGTTCTCGAGATCAACTATGTCAATGCATTGGGAATCGAGAGGAACGGTGTATGGCTTGACAAATTGGGCGAGGAGAGAATAAGATAGTCTCATGTGATCCAAGATACCGCGAAGATAGTTCCATGCGGATAGATTATTTGGTGCAAGGGAGATATTTTGTTTTGTGAAACTATTCGATGCATGAGATTATAAGTATAATGATTTGAAGATACGTACGTTAATTCTCGCCTAGCTACTCTCGTTCGATCTTCTTCTCCTCGCCTTACACGACAGCCAAAGACAACAAAGTACCGATGATTCCATGCAGAGTTGTTCCTCAAGTCATCACCGATAGCGTTTTCTATAAAATCTAGTTCACCTTCCCATAAATTATCGTCATCGACAAAATGAGCCAACAACCATTGACGGTAAGACCATGTGTGATAGTTCTTTGAGTCTCTTCGAAGGCATCTCTCAATGAATTTGAGCTCAGGTACTGGAGTACGAAGATCTGCTAAGAGCAATCTACGATGATGCCATACTTGATATGTTTTGAGATATTTGATCGTGAGCTCGTCCATCAAGACTAGCTCAGCTTCGAGCGAGGATGAGAGAGCGAGTAGAGTGTCGTAGCGGTATTGCCTATGTTTTGGAGTACGAGATATGGTAAGAAGAGAAACTGTGATATGGAGCCTACCATGCGGTGTAATGTGCTGGATTGAGACGAATTATGTATTCTGTGAGCTGCAGAACGCGTTCACTGTGCTCCTGAGATTTCACAATGGCACGAAAGTAGTCAGTAGCATCCTTGTCTGTCAAGAGTCAGCTCAAAAAATGCTATGAGATCCCATATACGAACATTCAGGAGAGTAGAGGATCTGCGCGATGGGACTATTGGTTTCGTACTGAGGGATTGGAGTTATGTCTGACCATTCGGACCTTTCCGAAAAAAGCAGTAGTGGCTGTCCTTCAGTACTGTCGCAGGCTGACATGCTTATACGTGCAGGTAGTTAACAAAAAGAAATTCATGTCACATGAGTCAGATCGATCCTGAATGGCTAGATCTGTATCGTAGAGACTCATCCAGCATGGATCTTATGATTGTCACTCTTATTAACACACAAAGCATGCTGCTGAAGAGGAGACTGAGCCTACCTCTGAGGGACACTGGGTGCTACCGGTAGTAGCAGGGTAATTGATGGCTTCATGACAATGTATGACGGATAAGATGGTTGTAAGACTAACAACAGGTATTATAGATGTATCTTGCTCGTCCACCCTCCAGTCTTTGGTCCATCGCAAATCCATTCAGTAGTCTCATCAAAAAACAGAATGTTCATTATTGAAAGGTAAGTGTAATCAGAAGAGAGACATAACCCAGAAGATTTGAATCTGTGGACGGGACGAAAATGTAGAGCAAACAACAGTGGATGACTTCCCATAGGAATCTGGGAGAATCTAGGAGTGTAGTGCAAACTTTATTTTATGGTCTGAGGAAATCTAGGAAAAATACGATTCCCGTAGCAACATTCCCTAGATGTGACATCACAATGTCACATGTATGCCTCATACATGCTTTGCACTATGACACAACTAGATGAACTAGGTGAATTCATCTCTTTTGAATCACCCTCAGGATGAGCTGTTACTTGCAAGTTGTGCAATGCTTGCTATTATATATTGTGCTACTATTCAGACACATGACATGCAATGACAACGCCGCAAACCTCATTGTCTTTATTTATTATGACAAGAATTGCATTATATGGCCTTTGGTAGCTCATGATAAAGGATATGATAAAGGAGAACAGACTTATCAGCAAAATAAATTAATTGTAAGCCTATATTGATCTCCATTTCACATCAGGAGAAATTCTAGATATGGTATATAACTTTGATCTGTCTATCCATAAAAGGCTAGAGAACATCTAGGGAAGTCTGGCAGGGGGCCTTACCTAGGGAAGTCTGGGAGACCCCCCCAATTTGAAATTCAGGCTCGGCATCTCGGCATGGAGCATTCTGGGGGAATCTGTGTACACAGATTTCCCTAGATTGCCTACGGGAAGTCATCCAGTGACTTCCTGTAAGCGGTTTAAGAAAATTTGGGACCTCAAACTTTCTCAGAATTGTCTGCGCCAAAACTCATTTGACATCTCCAGATGTCATAATCTAAGGAAATTCGCCAGACTGTCTTCCAGACTCCCCTTGCGTACCCATTCAATTTAGATTCTTACCAGTGCAGATGATAGCATAGCGTTCAATTGTATGTACAGTAATGATAAATGCATGGGAGCGAAAACAAATGTCAATCATAGGATATTCGATGTCAAGTAGTCAATTCAAGAGGCCATCATGGAAACGACAATATGTAAGGTATCATTTCATCCCTCCAATCGCATAAACTTGATCTAGATTTCCTTTGAGTATTGTTGCATCGAGCATCTAATAGACTCGAGAATCTCTGTAGTATGCTAGAGAGTGTTCGATTGGCAGAATGTTCGTAACGCTTTTCATGTGTCTTGAGAATGTGCGCGAAACGAAGAGGGGGTCCAGGAGTTTGGTCCAAATCACCAGCACGCAATACACGGGACAACGTCTCAGAAAAGGCTAGGGAACCAGGATCGGTGACCTGTTTATAGTTGGCTTTGGTTGCAGCGTGGACAATGGTTTGGAGTGCGGAATAGTGAAACACTAGAGATCCAGGAGTGCCACAGATAACAGGACAGCTAGGATTCGGACAACCTGGTGGATTAATTCCTGTTGTGGGGTTCTGACACTTTCCATGAAAATACGAAGGAAATATGGCCTGCTTTAGGAATTCATGTGCAGTGTGATAGAAGGTTGAATTGATTGGCTCGAGAAGGTGCAGCGGTTCCTCTATCGAAAGCGAGAAATTTTGGGATATTTCCGTGGCCTTGTCAGCGGGAGATCGACAAGCCTCAGGAAACGATTAAGCATATTTCGCACAAGATGACTCACAAGCTGAGAGAAGACAAATTGAACAGGCTTCGAGTACTTCCCGATGAACGCTGCTGTGATCCCAGTCTGGCAATCCCCCTCGCAACAAAGAGCAGAATTAAGAGCCGTAGATAGTAGAAAGGCGAGAAACAAAATATGAACCATTTAGATAACGACTGTGTGGTTCCAGATAAACGTTGTCGATATTGCATTCAAACAATGCCAAATAATGCCTCCCGCAGGATATTTTGCGTAAGATCATCGAGGTAATTAATAGTCACTTCTCTTCGTTGTTCCCTGAATTTCAATTACAATGATCGTTCTCAATATTATCGGTAGAAGACTAAGGTAGAAGACCAATAATGACGTGGAGCATATAAATGATTCTTAGATGGTAATTTTCATTGTGAAGCTGCTGGGGGTTGGAAAGTAGAATGAAGGGGGGCTTTAGTAAATCTAAATGGCATCGTGGAATTACACCGAGGAACCGGAGCAAGGTCTAGGCAAGATCAAAAAATGAAGAAAATATGCTGAAGATATGTTACACGGGCTCTGGAATAAAAAGCTCTGGAATACTCACTCTTGGTAATATCTGCAGAGGTAATCGCTGAACAGCTCCAGGAATCCAAACCATTCTACTGTTCGTTTCGGTACACATAGGCTAGCTGATGATGCCAATCTGAAGTGGGTGAAGTATAATATATATTTCTTGAGCCAGGTATGCTACACGAATAGAGGTATTACGTAGAGTACCGAAAGTGCGTGTGGAAGATATGCAGTGAAAGAAAAGGATTACATATATACGAAAACCGATGAATGCTTAAGAAAAGTGAAAAGTGATGCCAATCGTCTAGATTGAAATCCTACAAGATAAATAAGCCACAAGCCTGGTCACTAGTCATCCCTCTACCTTGGAAGGGCTCTCTGATTATAGATGGATCGCTCGAGTTCCAGGAACAGACTAAAAGTGATCTTAGACGGACCTTTGTAGCATTCTCTATATGTTCCAAATCCGGAGTCTCCAGTTCAGAATCGAAATACCGCATGTCTTCATATGTAGGGCTGCTCGATCGCATCATGCTCCCGTATGAGAAATAGTCTCTTTCATACAAATGGGTTTCCCTGTGATCGGGACCGTCAGATTCCTCGGGTTGATATTCCGGAGAATCGGGAGGTTTAGTCCATATGTGAACGGCACCGTCATGGCTCCCGGAGGCGAACATGAAAGGATCAATTGCCGCATGGTTCCACGCAATACAAGTCAGGTCACCACTGTGCGCTCGTCCGTGAATTTGGTGGAGTAAAATGCCCGATTCCCTGTCCCAGATTAATATATCACCCTCTTTTGAGAGTTCGCACAAAACTGTCAGTTCATCCAGGGGCAACAGGAAAACGATACTGACTCTTCCCTGCACAAAGTATAAGCTCATGATCTTGTCCACCGAAATAACTAGGTCCAGTGAAATGAACAGGACACTTCGGCATATAGGTATGACTATTTAATCATAGTGTCGCATCGGACGGGAGCAATCGCCTACAACTTACCGCAACGTCAACCTCGAGGATTCTCGACCATTTTCCCTATCCTTCAGAATCTCTAATTTCCACAGTTGAGGAGGCGCCGTGTTCTCGTAACTGATCAATGCGACCAGCTCGTGTTTTTGTGCTTCGACGAGAGTAACGTCACGGACATCGTTTAATACGGGTACTTGGCTATTGTTCGTCTGTATCACAGGCGATGAAACTGATAACATGAGTGACACACCATTCTATTTGTTTGTTCACGATATTCAATACTGGGAAGAACGTTCATCTCGACTCGCAGAAGCAATTCTAAGTGCTCACCAACCAAACGTTTCTCTTGGCGAGATTTACTCGGGAGTAGTCCACTGGGTGATTGTACAAGAGGTCCAATGGCAAGAACTCGTTTATCATCCGGTGTAATTGCGACGTCGAGAATTTTGATAGCACCCAGGTTGAGGACGTTAAATTCCTAGAATTATTGTGAACTTCACCAAAATATCGCTAATGCAAGCTGGAGAACCTTTCCAGCAATATCCTAGTCAATTTTGTGAGCCATGTGCAGAAAGACATTGAAATGTCCTACTTGCCAATTGACAAATCTTGCTACCTTCAATGGACAAAAATTCTGTTGCGAGTGAATTTTGACCCCGTGTGATGAACTGAGAAGTATTTACTATGATCAGAATGACACCAGGTAACCGATCCCACATGTTCTTCGCGCTCAATAGTACCCTTGCAAATACCGTCCTGTCGAATGTTGTATTAAACTGCCATGAATAATTATTGTGAGCTTACGTCAGGAGTCCAAACCTTCATTCCTTTCGACATCTTCGTTAAGAGGTAGCGACCGTCAGGGGACCTGATTGGAATGGTCAGCCTCGCTCATAATACTACTACAGGCTTACCAAGCAACTTGACTAACAAAACCCTTGGTATGGTGCCCGAGAATTCGATGTGAGACGAAGGGGTCCTAAGTGAACCGTCACAAAGAGGTTATCTTAGAAACGGAAACACTGACTTTAACTTTGAAAATTACAGAAGTGCGATCCCAGCTACCAGAATATTCAATTGAAATGTAAATGATTTTATAAATTCAACGCTGACCTCGAAGTTGCTAAATATTTTCCATCAGGGGAGAATTCCATATGCTTCACTAGAGCTGTGTGTGCCGCCAGGTCCTCAACAGCCTCTAGTACCTTCAGCTTCGGAATCAGACTGCTCAATCGTGATTTTGCAATCGCTCCTTTGGTTGTAACAGACGCTTTCTTCTTCAAAGCATCAGTCAAATTCGACGAAGATCCTGTCCTTCTTCGAGATGGTTCCCCAGGTGTTCCAACAGTTGGTGTGGGGCTCTGTTCTCCACCTACCGCTTGGAGTCGAACGGCACGGACAGCATTCATCCAACGCTGTTTTCCTGCACTCACTGGACCACCACCAATAGGGAAGAGCGTGGCATTCGTACCCGGGAAAACATCATAGATAGGTGATTTTTTTTCCTGCGAAGCGATGGAGGGAGAGCGAGGGCCATTTATAGAAGACTCAAAATTTGTATGAAGGGACAGGGGTCCTGGTGCCTTGTCGCGAAACTTTCGACCAGTGCCACTTAGAATACCAGCTGGGCTTTCTTTGGGTCGGTTGTTCGAGGCCTGAGGGACATAGTCGTTCGTAGTGGGGAGGGCTGATTCAGGATCGTCCTGCCTGTCTGAGATACAATGACTTGAAAGAAAGAATGCCCGGAACCGAGCCTGAGTAGCATCCAGAATCTGAAAGGTTGCTGAGTTCGCCAAGAGTAAGCCTGATCCGATTTTTTCGATTCCATGACGAGAAACGTCGACAACACGGTTTTGCAGCATGGTCTCAGTTATTTCCGTTAAAACGTCATCCAACCATTTCTTTCCCCGGTAACGCATAAATATCCAGCGCTCTGTGGCAAACCATGCAGAGACAGCGCACAGGCCAAAGGAAGTAAGAGTAGTCAACACAGTTGTGATTGTCGATGTCACCTCAGCCTAAATGATAGCAGAAGAATTGAACTCAATTCATGAAGACAGATCAAGTTCGTACTAACCTGTCCAGAGGCATATGTGAAGAAACAAAGTCCCGCGGAAAAGCACGCGACCGACATGACAAGGAATACCAACGGCGATCGTTTGATCCAGATGAGAACCCACCATGGAACGCGGTCACCAGGCGATCGACTGCGCGTTTGGTAACTAGTTCCGAGTTTGGTATGAAACGACTCACTACATTGCTTGTTTCCACGTTAATCCCAAGAGACTGTTCACGGCAGCCGCAATACTGAAAACCAGAGAAGCGAACCAGAAACAGTTGACAGAAATGGCGAGGTTCTCCTCCCCAAGTTGATAGGAAAACTGCATAGTTGTGGCTGTCACTGCAGAAAATAAAGTTGCGACGGTAGAAAGGTTGAGCAAGTTGGTGGCTCCGTGTTTCTGAGCAAATCGAATGATCGGAACACCTGGAACCAGTAAATGCCGGTGAAAAAGTTCAAGAAGTCATGACTGACCGACTTCAATGAATATAGACAAGGTGGAGGTTATTCCATCGATATGCTCTCCCATTTCGATCGATAGGTCATGAAGATAACGTTGAACGGCTGGGTTTCGAAGCTGACCTGTGATCGAAAAGTAAACATTTAATCAAGTCGAATAGTCGGGATGCTTATCACCTGAGTATTCCCTAAGACAGGAAGCCCAGTACTTTCGAGATTGAACGAAGATCAAAGCGTCGCGGGTTGTATTAACTCACCTGAAGATCGCGTTCAAAGGATAAAATAGATGTGTTAACCGCTTCATCAGTGAATTCAGGAAATTCATTAAGACAATGAAGGAAAGTTCTTATGTCTTTTGCAAAATCTTCCATCTGATCTGGGAAATCCTCAACATCAATATCTTCGTGAACAATGGGGCGGACGATATGTGAAGGCGTTTTAGTCGTCCATTTCCGACCGCTCCTTCTGCCGGTAGCTGGACAATCAACGACCAATTCTCTTGGGGCTCGAGAAATCTTCCGGGGAAATAAAGCAGCAGCATTTTCACGGTAGAGGAATAAAATCTGTGCAAGTCGCTGTCTGAGGTGGAATGCCGAAGAGAGGATAGCGACAGAACTGCCCAACTGACGTGCAGCATTTGCAAAGTTACGCAACTAACCCCTTGGTTAGTAGCTGATGGGAGACAGCGACGAGAGTACACGATACCTCTCTATCAAAGTCGCTCATTCTCCTGGATGAAGAGCCGGTAGTTAAGACCTCAATGAGGGCAGATGTATCGAGATGCTCACTGAGAGAATTTATTGAAGGCATCTGCGCCCGTATTCTGTAGGTGATCATCCACCGATGCTGACAAGATTTGAAGTCAGTCAGTCAGGCAGGTAAACATTCTTTCACTTACGAGCATCGCGGTCAGCTTCAGGACTGGACAACGATTGCTTGCCTTTTCAAGATGAACCTCCTGATAGATCATAATGGTCTACACTTACGTTTAACTTCATCGCTCTGCAGCAACAATTCGACTAGATTGAGAATGGTCTCCCGGCGACTTCCATTGGGGATGCCTTGAGTAGACTTGCGTTTACGATTTTCGGATGAGACTTCGGGCAAAGCATCAGTAAAGTCGGGAAGCATGCTGCCACCTGGTGACATTCCAGGAGCTAGAGAACAAGATGGTTTCTAATAGTATACCCCCCAGGGGTTCGGAAGTTGAGTGGCTTTGGAAACAAACGAGTGAAATAAATAGGGAGCATGAAGGACACAAATAAACTTAACTCGAGGTCAGTAACATGCAAGTAGCCAATATTATGGCACGTGGCTACGTGACAATTCATTGTTAAGTTCGTGGAATATCTATTGGCATATCAGGTGCAACTTGCATTGCTTCTCACTTTTTGTAGGGTCCTTGGACTATTGAACTGGTCCCGATATACGAGAAAGTATAATCCTGGCTTGCTTCAGGGACATATGGCTACTCTTATCCGCTCTGTAACTGTCCCTTCAGTCACAACGCAGTCAAGAGCTCTGTTGTCAGAAGTACCAGCTCCATTCACTCAAGCAGAGCTGGATAAAATCCAAATGTCTAGTCAAAGTGAAGAGTCTAACGTGTCCAGAGAGGCTGCCCAAAGTAATCTGGATCAATCTGAAGGAAGTGGTTTCCAGGGGTCATCGACTGCTCTGGTGAGTAGTTCACCGCAAATTGACTGGACTCTGTCACGAAACTCTTCGGAACAGGGCGATCTCCTTCCTTCCATTTCATGTGTTCAAAGGTTATGCATCTTGATTTTGAACGATCTCCTGTCAGGGCCCACGCATTGGAGTCCAAATTTCCCCAACCGACATTCCATACCAGCCAGGTCGCAGTCGCTCCCATCTCAGCAAACACGATCCAATTCCTCTTTAGATCTCCAAACCCTTGTACTCAATCTACGGTATGGGCAGGCCCGCGGTGACATGCTGCAAATTCCAGACTTGTCCTCCAAGCTAGAACTCTTTCTGGAATTGCGCCTTTGTGTTGATTCTCTCAGCATGGAATTACCAACAAGAGACGCTGCGCTTGCTCAAGCCCTCGTTTCTCTTCTCATCCATTTTAGTCGCCTGTCCAATATCTATGCAGTAGACTGCTCCTCAATTCAGGGTTTTGCTGATGACCCTGAATTCTTTTCTACAGTCGATTTATTAGATACATTGAAACGGCAACTAAGCGACTTGCAAATGGAACGTCTGACTTCGCAGACAGATTGTCTTCCTAGAACAGACTCTCCTGCCCTTGCAGTCGAAAGTGCTCTCTTATGGACGAGGATCGACGAAGAACTTGAAACAGTGATGACATTATGCAAAGAATGCACTGAAAACCCTCCATGTTTTCCGGTCGATCATCTTCCTCAGTACGACGAGGCTAGATTTGCTCCGAACAAAAATCCACCTGGCTATGAACCGAACTCCAGCACTTCAATGAATGAGAAGGTTGTACCAGCCCAACAGGCGCAGCTTAATATGGACGAGAAAATGCGGTTGGACCTGGACGCCGTGACTAGTGCAATTGACCGCTTGTATGAGGTTGCCCCTCAGCTGCACAATCAGCGAGTTGAACTCAAATCCTCCAAACTTGCCGAACTCGAGAGGGCGAGGAAGGAAGGAGGGGCCTTCAAGGCCAATCAGTCTGCTACCAAAAATGGCAAGCAGAAAGAGCACAACACACGAGATTTGGGAGATATCCTTGACCTCTCAGGCAAAGTCTCGTCTAGGTCTCTGCTAGATCAAGCAGTCATTATTAAAGGGGGGATACAGAATCGATTAGAGAAGTCTCGGAAAAGGGATCTTGAGCAAGTAGGTCGCCCCTCGAATAAGCTTGGATTGAATCTGAGACTGGGATCTTAGAGGGCTATTTTTGTTGAAAGAATAGTACAGCACTCAACATCCCATCGATTGCACGACCAAGATGCAATTCCACACTCGCTCACCAAAGATCCCAGTGCACTGCTTACATTATCAGAATTCATTCGGGAAGCCGTGCCTCCTGAAATGGTAAAACCAGACCTACAGGCCCTCCTCAGTTTTCCTGAGTTTGTAAAAGAGTCTCCACCTCACTTCCTCCACTGCCCTGATCCCTCTGAGCGTAAAGAAGACCGACCCATCGGAAGACCTCGGTCTTATACCTCCAGATTAAAAAAGAAGAGCTGCGGCAGGAGCTCATCTGCGCCGCCTTTGTCATGGTTACGTCCCTCGTCTGGAGACAGCGACTCACAACCGAAGGTCAGGAGTCAGGACACCAGTAAGCTCAATCCAAGGTTAACCTATTGTCATTTCTGATGAGGAGCTGAGAGCAGTACTTGACGTTTCTTACGTTGCCGAAAATTATGAGAATCTTCATCATATCCTGGTCTACTTTACAGCATCTGGAGCTATATCCGGAGTCAATATCGAGGCTGAGGTACCTGCACCTCCGTCACCTTATCAGCCGGAATCAGGTTGCGAGTTTCTACAACTCACAAGTGGTGTCTTATCTTCACAAAAATTGCTCTTGCCTGGTCACGCTGTTATCGGTAAAAAGGACGTCAGAGTCCAAGGCACCCACTTTGAGGTCAAACTACCTACAGTATCATCCATCTACCAACCATCGTCCTCACATTCCCCGTCACTGCGATCATACGACCATGATCTGACCGATAACAACCAAGCGCTCCTTGATGCACCACAATTGTCAAGCTTGAACCCTACATCTTTCATTTGCACATCATGTTCATTGCCGCTTATATATTCCGCAAAAATCGACGATTATCGCGATCTGCCTTCTGAACACTGGGAAGAACTTGTGGAGACATGGATGTGTCACTCCGATCAGAAATTGCACGAGCATGTGGTTCAGCGCGGGAGACACGGGTTTTGGCCAAAGGATGGTCAAGCTCTCGTTGGCGGCAGCTATATCCTTTTACAGGGGTCAGCGATTAATCAGAATAACCTTCACGCGACACACCAGAACCAGGTGAATGTTAATTCCTTCTGCACCTTTATTCCTCTTCCCTATCTACCATACCCTGAGTGTGTTTCGGACGCAGAAGAAGACCGGCATTGGACACTCTACCAATGACCTGTTCTACATGACCGCTGCCTCGTGGGTTACTGATTCTATGGTTTACTGTAGTCATCAGCTAGCAACGGGCGCGGCGAGTGTGAAGAACTGGTGTCCTCGGTTGATACTAAACGTCCAAGATGAAACGTTACAGGGTGCCCATGAGGTATCCTGTAGGTCGTTCACAAAACAACTCTCACGCTACAGAGGTTCATGTAGTGGGAGCTACATTTGAGCGAACATTCTCTCTTGAATTCATCATTGCCGAGGATACTGATTCCAAGTAATTAAAGGATGTCTCCCAATGGACCTTGTTACGCTGCTTGTGTGGGAATGTTGTTGGACATTGCCAGAGACATGTTGATACCAATAATTCCAGTTCGACGGTGTATCGAATGCTCAAGTACACGGTACGCCCTGTCAGTCCGACATCCGAGTACGTAAACATTATCTATATTGCCACTTGCGCTCATTATCAAACACCCCTCCATTTCATTATTTTTCTCTTTTTGGATACGGGTGGTCGTCAACTGATTGTGACTCATCAACCTCACGGACTTAATCTGACCCATCGACCACCAACCTAAATGAAACCGATATTGAATTTCCTTCTCAATTTTAATAAGACCCCTGAATATTCCGTTAACTGCGTTCATTGTGGGCGATATGATGGAGTATCTATCTGCGCACGCTACGTATCGATTCATCTTGCGTGATGAAGAAGAGGAACGTGGACGAATTCTTGTAAGCATCATTCACTGATATGTGGATTTATTGAAATCTTTGGATCCTATCTCGCAAGATATGGTTATTCAGACCGAACATGCGGATATCATATTCTACTACCACCAACCGTATCATTGCGAAAGCGGAGTCTATCCTAGCTGCGAAGGTATTGTTCAAATTACTCGGGCCAGGAGACGCGTCTACCGATCTCAAAGCGTACGTTCAAAATTGCGACTTTGCTGGTCCAGCTAATTTGTAGTGTTCTGTAGCATACTTGCAAACTATCCTGGATTTGCTCAAGCCGAGTATCTTTCATATCCGATGGAGATCTGTCGGCGCCTTGCTGTCATTCTGAAAGAGACGAACAGTGTTTATCCTGACTACATGCGTCACATGGCTGGACTGGAAGTGGGTTGGCTCTGTAGATCGTGAAATTTAAATATATCATTTCATTCTTCCGTTAATTGTCTGCGAACTGTACCCTAGTATTCGTTCATCAGATTAGTGCTGTTTTTCTGATTAATCCAGTGGTCTGCTTTCCTGCCTTGCTTTCCTTCTTGGCATGGTTTGCCAAGAATTTCAATGTGGCTGGATGAAATCTAGACGAAATGAGATCAATGAGATCCTCCGCTGTGGTTCACTTCTGCTGCATCATTAATATTCCACGGTGGTTGTTCACACTTTTGAACATGGAGTTCTGGATAGAGGATTGGTGTGAAAAGCCATCATTTTGAGACCCAAGCATCACGGTTAGCTATGGTATCGATCTCGTTTGATTGGAGGGTGATCGGAGCGGCTCTAATTTAGCACATCTAGCACGTCTGATAAAGTTTTCTGTAAGACATCGCTTATTTGTCCCTTCGCCTGGCATGCAGAAATATGATATCTTGATTGTACCATACAGGAGACCTCTACTAAAAGAGATTTCCTTCCATTACGTGAAAAAATTGCGTCATCCGTACTCGGTTTCGTCGGGCTAATAAATCAGCATGCAGATCATTTGGACCTAATCTTATACTGACTGATACTGGTCGATACAGTCGTGATTAAATAGTCCTAGTTGCGCTACCTGACGGACCTGAACCGACTCGCAAAGTAAGAAAAATTATGGTGAATCCACAGTGAATTCTTGATATTAATTATCAAAAGTCCAGTCATATAAACAAACTGTATAATTCAGCATGGCCTCCAATTAACATGGGCCATCTAGAGCACCCATCTCTTTTGTCACTTGGCAGATTCGTCTCATCTCCCATAAAGTATGTCACTGGCTTGGTGCCATCAGCTGCAAGTTCTTCACCAGGATCATGTAACTCGTGTTCCAGTATTCATTGGAAACAAGTTGGTAGCGATATTAACCGAGACCTTAGTAACACCACGTAAGTCAGAAGACTTGAAACAAGACAGTCTTTGACATGTCCAGATGGAAGGTCATAACCATTATCTGAACCGCCAGTTTGTAATGGTCACCACAGCTGTCGTCCGGTTGGGAAATCATTATTCCAGTTGAGTAAGAGGACTGTTGAGACCACTGCGAAAAAAATGGCTTGCAGGGAAAGGACCAAGATATCAAAATGCCGCTCAAGCCGTGACAAGCCGTATCACAAAATGGGTATCGTTCTTACCTATGGAAATGTCTAGACTCTGAAATAGTGACGGGTAATACCTGTTGCGATTGTACCTAGGGTCTGATTCAATGGAAAATTACGAACTGACTTCTCATCAACATTGGATGCGCCTTCTCTTGTGCCACAGGACCCAGAGCAGACAAAAAAACTGGTTCTCTGTGCCTGAGTGAGGAGATATGGTTCAGGATTCAATCAATCAGAAAAAAAAGGTTTCAGGCCGACCTTATCATAGTCACCAAGCCCTGTATTGAACCTATTTTTAAAAACTCAACTGTCTTGATCAGGAAACAACATGTGATCAAATGAATAGTTAGTTGTATTTATAACCCTTCTCCAGAAGATCCTACTGCAGGGTCTTGTTGCTGCCTCCGTATGAATAGTTACATATAACGAGAGGTTCCTTGAATTGTCCGCAGGTCGCGATTAGTAAGTTGACGTCCATGCTACTCTTTTTTTATATTCAGTGTTTCTCGATGAATCGCTCTTGAATAACTGCATAGTATCAGGTGGGATGGAAGTTCTGATGTCTGTAGCAGTAGAAAGGCTGACTCATCCAATGGCAGGATATAAATAAACTGTGCTACCATTGGGTGATAGTCGAGTGTAGCACATTGATCAGGGTTCTGTGATCAAAGAACTAGCAGGGCACAGAGAGCTCGGACGTAAGGATACATGCCATCGTGACATACATTCATCATTATGGTTAGGAAAATTTACAAGAGAGAGTGAGATGGAAATGCCATGATTTTTCTCCTGTCGATAATGGGGTTCAGTTTTGGGACCAAACACACCGTTCTCTAGAACCATGTAATTTTCTCTCGTGGAACAAAGTTAATGACTTGCAGTATTGACTGACGCGAGGACAACACGCATTATCTCAGATTCATAACAAACCCTAGCCCTGACCCTGAGCTGCCGTGGCATAGCGGTCAAAGATTAAGTTTCCATATAACCTGGCAAATCAGCAGCATTGAAACATTGTTGTGTCAAATCATTGACAGTTTGTGAGTTACAGAATGAATGTGTCCCATCAGGTCGGCATGCGATAACATCGTGGCCAGTACACAGCCACTGATCTATAAGCATAGTCTTGGACTCACTGGGAATGTCTACATTGACCGTATCCGCTGGTTGTTTGAGCAATCTTCCCATCCCTGATTATCTTCTTCCTGAGCATCACCATCATAGACACAAGAACTGAACAATGATTCAAGTATCGGCCACATATATGTCTATTTGAGACATGCCAAAGTAGCTGGATTGTTTCATTTTCTGAGGCGATCAGGAATGACAAACAAATATTTCATTCATTCAAAAAACAATGTACTATAATTTCCATCAAAGACTGTACTATGCCATTTTAGACCGAGGATAAGCTTACCTACCTACCCAAAGGGGTAGCAGGCAAGAAGAAAAAATAACAGAACGAGTGTATTGTTTACCAGCCGGTAAATGAGGTAAAGAAGGAATGAAAAATTGATGAGAGGTAGGAGATGAACTTTGAGCTGAAAGGATAGTAGGTAAGGTGTCGAGGGGGGGTGTTGGGGGAGTCACAGTTCAGGTTATCCCCGATAAGCGAGATGGACGAAGGAGAACGAAGGGAAGGGGGTAAAGACATTAGTTTCGCCGAAGACGAACACAATGCAGCAAGCGTGAGGGAAGAAAAAAAGGTGAACTTCGTCAAATATCATATGGAACAAAACCGATGATGAAGGGAGAAAACAATCTATTTCATGCTTTCAAGTGGGAAAATGGACTGAAAACCCGAATAGGATGCGTTGGAATGGAGAAAGCAGAGATGCGCATCAGCTAAGCACAAATGTGCGGTTCCAGCAACGTGAAGTTGGAAAGAGTAGGTGTGCGTATACATGTGTAGATAGGTTGTTTGTTGTTATGTGCGCGGTACACAAAGGAGTAAAGCAAAGTGACCATGAGTGGGGAATGATGACGGGCATTATGAGAAGAAAATCTTGAGAACACAATTGCCACTTAGCCAAGGAGGGAATGCGGAATACATCTTGCAACAATCCACAGCCTCCCAACGGCATCCGGCGATGCGAGATTTTCATTTCGACCTTGGACACAGGCCAAGACAGGGAAACGTGTCGACCATATTTTCGTAACGAAGGGCGAAAATCGACGTACGAAGCAAGATAGAAAGTTGATCAAAACAAAACCTACCCAACACGGGAAAGAACTGAGTTTCAGTAAAATAAATTCTTCCACATTACAGCCTGACACTCACCTTCACTTGACAAAGGGCCCTGATGGTACACAACCACACAAGAAGCCTGGGGGAATGTGGTAAAAGGTCGATAGGGAAGCAAAGAAAATTGACAGAAAACCATAGTTGATACACTGGACTCGTCAACCGAAAACCAACCAATACCAATATGTCCGCGTGGTACCAATAGAATGGGGGAAAAGAAACAACGGATGCCACGTTAAGAAAGAACACAAAGTAAAGCCACAATAATAGAATAGATAACTTATTGTACTAAGCGGCATATGGTACGGGGTAATGGTGCGAGGGGATGTGAGGGGAGAGAAAACAATCATCAGATGTTGGATGGTGGGTGTTGTGATGAGAATAGGGATGAACTGTTAACACAATTGCACGATAAGAGAAATCTTGTATAGAAGAAGAAAATGCTTGAAATATGGATAAAAGGA
>Ga0153987_1000312_pt1 | contig 16614 bp, 16 predicted proteins | sample TSNC071MetaG_FD_102279 | JGI IMG/M metagenome (GOLD analysis project Ga0153987, IMG submission 102279) | Attine ant fungus gardens microbial communities from North Carolina, USA - TSNC071 MetaG | ecosystem: Host-associated > Fungi > Mycelium > Unclassified | place: USA: North Carolina, William B...
ATTCATGGCGACCCGATAGACTCGTCATTAATGCAATGAAGTTGCAACCATGCCGACCTTCATTCTTCGATGCTCGTGATGCCATCATCGAAGCTGATCGTGTGTTAACCGATGGGGAGAATGTGTGCCTGTTGTGGAAGGGCTTCGCTGAGAGAGGATTGGGCATTGATGCTCGTGTTGAAGGCAGGACCCCTTGGGGTGGAGGAATACGGACTAATGTGAGATTGGACACCTCTTTATGTTGAATGTGACGTACTTACGAGCCGGGGATAGGGTCACGCCGTTCCTTCCCAATGTCAGGAAGAGAGCGATAACGATAAGCTCTGAGGGTGAATCCTTCTTAGTGAAAATATGGTATGCCTGATATGCAATGCTTTAGACATCTTGCTTTCTGGAATCGCTTCTGGTCTCGAGAACCTTCTCAATCCTATCAGGACCCGACTATCGGTATCGTTCAAAGTCACCCGATTTCATCATGATCTGCTAGTTGTGATCTATATATCCGTATCTCTTTCTTTAGTCTTGCCCATGACCTGCTTTCGTTGATTGTGTCTCGTGCCTTTTAATAGAAGTTAAGCAGTGCTATCGTCATCCGCGTTTATTGTATAATAGTGAATTCATTCATCCATTCATTGACTGTGATTCATTCCAAGCTACATTACTACCATCACGGATGCGATCGGAACGATCTACTGTATGTCAACAATTTTCACTTCTCAGCTGCTTTGTTTGAATGCGAGTCTCTTCCACATCTCAGCTCTACACATAGAGATATTGATCAAAGGACGATGTGGACGGCCTGACGAAACTTTGAAGCCGCATGTCGCACTGAAGCGACTTGCTTCCATGATTTGCAATGATGACTTGTGTGCAATGCAGACTATCACTTTTTTTTTCCTTTTCTGTTGAACCTAAATTCTACAAAAATGTCAGCACTCCCATACACTCACAAGGAGCCCGTGACATTGATCCGCGTGTCTAGTCCACACATGAGATGGAGATTGAGATTCATGAGACGCTGTCCTTGAGAGGCACATTCAATTGCGTAACGAATTTTTTTACCCGATCGTTGCTTTCGAGGGCTATAGTAGCCCGCTCTTTTCATATCTAATTCTTGCTGGTGCTGGGTATATAGAAATGGACTCATTAATGAGGCGCATCGTTCACCCGCTGCCGCTTGTGTGTGGGAGCTACTGAGGCTCTTTGATTTGAATGGGAAGGGATTGTGTTCGCATGCTTCGCCCATGTTGATTGAATTGATTGTCGTCCTATGGTTTCATACACTCACTCAATCTCTCTCTCCCTTCGGGTATAATTAAAGCAATTTTGGGAAGTTAGATATATTTTCAAAAACGTGGATCGAGAAGTATGTCTACCTGACAATCATCATCTTCAACATATTATCGTTTTATCGGAAGACCATTGATGTACGGGTATGTCCAAATTTCGATTGAATAAGGCCTTGCTTTAGAGTCCCGTAAAGGCGGCTGTTCTCGCGCTTCTAGGTCGCCAGGTGCGCGGCCTTTATTGAACTCTGAGCCATGGACTGGGTTAGACCGCACCAGACGACCCTGGCTCTCGCTGCAATTGTCTAAGAGAGATGATGCTGGAAGTGCGGTTTAGTGTTAGTCGATACCGATATAGCTTCCATGTCACACCACTTTGAACTGGACCTCCGTTCAGTTGTCTGCTGACCGACTCATAATTGAGTTAATGACACTCGGCTGAGGATTAGATTACCTAAGCAATCAGTTAGAAAGACGACCTGCAGTTTGAAGGGAAACTTCCTAGCTAACTCCGATCATCTTGGGGCCAATATTCATATCGTTTCGAGCCAGCTCCTTGTTTCTGCCCAAAAGGTCGAGGTCTTGTCGACTTCTTGACACTTCAAAAGCACATGCATTAATCTTAGTTGGACCACCGCTCACAGGGTCTTGTGGTTCCAGAAGTCCAATGCACTTCATTATCTGAGATTAAAATTAGAGCTCGGTAACTACGCGTTCATCACTGATAATGGTTCTATACGATTGTCACCTGTCCCGGCTTACCATGACCTCTCATTATGCTAGGCAACCGGATTTTTATTTCTGTCCAGAAAGGGTCCAATGTTTTAAGGGAAATTTACTCAGACGTTCCAGGAGTAACGGTAATGAACGGATACTACATATCAAAATAAAATAGGTCCACCAACTTACAGAAAACAGCGAAAAGTTACCACGAAACATGCAGGCAAGTGACACTGTTTCATTATATTATCCCCGATGGTCCGATGAACCTGTCTCTAACAGTGTAGAAAGGAGCTGCACTGACCACAGCTTTTGGAAAGATATCCGACGTCTACGGTCGGTACATCGGACGTTGCTGATTGATGACATCCAATATTGAAGTGATGCTTTTGTTGACTGAGATCCTGGATGATGCCATACCAATTCACGAGAAGTCACTGGTTTTTCTGATGCCAATACGTAACGTCAACGTCAACATTAATTGACAATCCGAATGTACGAGTCTATAAAGCCTGTTCCCCGAATTTTCAAACGTGTCATCCCCATGTCGGCCAGTGATATCACCAGCCTAGTCTCCATTATTACTGCTGCTGCCAGCAAAATTGAGTCCTTCTACAAGGACCGATCTCCAAAGCCTGTTCCGACCTTGGATGATGTTGATCCTCATCCGTTGGATGTCGGTATCTGCCCATTGGAAGTGAAGCATTCGGTACAAATGCTCGAAGGTGCTTGTGCACAACTATGTGCAGTCCTTTCTCGTCCAGATCATACGATGCTCAATGTACGTAACTATCTGTGTGGCGAATTTTCCTCATCAGATTCTCCTTTAGCGATATTTAAAGGTACGACCAAATCTAATTCTTCTCCAGGAAGTAAACAAATCGCCTCAATCAAGGTATTTGAACCCGCCTGCCTTGGTGTTGTTCTTCGTGCTCGTGTGGCGGATATATTGCTAGACAAACCCTCGGGGTTGTCGGTCTCAGAGATCGGTGCCCAGTGTGGCATTGAGCCCAGGAAGTTGAGTCGAGTTTTGCGCACTTTGTGCTCGACCCACATTTTCCGTGAAGGTGAGTTTCCAGAAAATGGAAAGACAAAGTACGATTCGATGACCCTGATAGTCACGAACGATGTGTTTGCCAACAATCGTCTCAGCATGCAACTCGTGAGCTCGACCCCGATGTGGTGTGCTGGAATGCACATGTAGGGATTTTTTATCAGAATGTTCATAGAACAAGGAAGCTGATTTACTTGACATTTGCCCAAAAGCGTTGATGAACCTGTTGGGAAAGCTGCATTGTACCTAGTGGACACCCTCCTTGATCCTGAATGGGGCTTTTCATCTGCAGCCGAACACACTTGCTTCAACCGCGTTACAGGATATCCACAGTCTCTCTATGCATTTTTTGAAGACGTAGGTCATTTTGGTGTAGTATTATCTCTACAAAAACGATTGTTCTTTAGAGGAACAACGAGAAAGGGATCGCGCAAGGAGCTCGATTCGGAAAAGCAATGATAGGGTGGAATGAAACTACTGATGCCGGAGCTATTGTTACAGGTAACGTGGAATCATATTTTAATAGAGCATTTCCAATTGATTGTATAGACTATCCTTGGGGCGAATTGCCTCCAGGATCTGTGGTAAATGACCTCGGCGGTGGGGTGGGTTACGTCACAATGCAACTTTACAAGCTTTATCCGAATCTAAACCTGAAGCTGCAAGATCTTCCCGAGCGGATTGAGCAAGCGCAAAATGACATCTGGCCCCGGGAGTGCCCGGAAGCCATTGCCAATGGCAAGATTGAATTCAAATCTGTGGACATTATGGCGGAGCCTCCAATATATGGCTGTGATATCTATCTGGTATGTGCAGCCAAGTGTCATCGAAGGGCCTCTCCTCTCACTATCCTCCACCTGATAAGCTCAAGAATGTCATGTGAAGCTCCATTGTTTGATCTTGGAAAAAAGAATTCACTTAAAACACTAGTCATAACGTGACCCATGAGTCAGCGCTGAAGGTGCTGGCTAACACCCGCAAGGCCATGGGACCGAGTAGTCGAATCCTGATCAGTCAGTCTTTCTGTCAATGGACAGCCAAAGAAATATTCATTTGTGCACAGACGAATACAGAATTCAAAGCACCAGCCGAGTGCCTCATAATGAGAAAGTGATTCAAGCTCCTGCTCCTCTTCTGCCGAATTTTGGCGCTGGACGCATTCGGACTCACTACCTTGATATGACAATGATGACCCTGTTTAACTCCGAAGAACGAACACTGGAAGATTATATCGAACTGGTGGAGATGTCAGGTTTTATTTTGGTCAAAGTTTGGGACTTGGGCGAAACTATTCTCCTTGAGCTTGCGCTCGCATAAGGCACTTTGGAGTATATTTCTATCTAGCGATTTTTGATTGCAATGTACTGAGATGTATTTGGATGATCATTACGAAATCAGTATGTGTCACAGTGGAGGAAAACCTACCAGATGATGAGCTGTTACTAAGGTATTAATAATGTAATGATTTGTGATTGATTTATTACCTGTGATTCAAAAATCATAACCATGATCATGAACTTTTTCAGAAGCGTTCTTAACACAGTGCTTGATTTCAGCTTGCCGTAAAGTACAGCTACTTGACGGGGTACTTTAGAGGGCCCCCTTCATTAGCGTAGTTATAAGAAGTTCACTAGTGCCGATCTAAATCATGATTTCTGAGCACACGAACATTTCTCAGCTCGTTCTTCAGGCATCTACATTTTCTATTCTGTCTCCATGAATACTTCTGCTTGTCTACATTCTTATTCACTCAAATTTAAAGTGTAGCTGACCTAGATCCGAGTGGTAGTCTGTGTGATTTATATCTATAATTATGGCGAGTTGGATCTCTCAACCCCTGCAGTGGTTCAATCTACCCACTGATCTGTCAATGACAGCATAACACAGTATCCTGCTTGATATCTGTGAGCCTTCTATCAGATTCTGGCTGACGACCTTTTGGTAATCATCCCATCTCTTACGCGCAAAAAGCCTCAGACCAAGAATAAACCATATGAGTCTTTTTACCATATATGGTATGTGTTTTTGTGATCTCCATAGGCGTGGGATAAAATAGATGATTATAATTGAATGAGAGTACTGACGTCGTTGCAGCCTCTTACCCACCCCACACTCGAATGGTCCCCGTCCCTGTCCTTCATACGAGATACCACCCTCCGTCTACCTTTACTGCTGCTGCTAGGCTTCTCTATATATCTCTTTCTCTTGTTTTTAAATATGCTCTGCGATTCCTGCGTGCCGAAGAGAATGACCACAGGATCAACACCAATAATGGACTCCATTACAAGCTTGTCAACGAAGATGGAGGAATTATCAATCGATTCTCCAGACGTGATGAACTGTCTGACAGTCCGCGGTGGAAACAAGTCCTATTCCCAATGCTCATACCTATCCTTGTTCTCCTATCGGGTGTGTTTGCCGGTCTGACATTAGGTTATATGAGCTTGGACGAGACCCAGCTCAATGTTTTAAGTATCAGCGGCACCCCGTATATCTTGTTTCCTCTTTTTGAGCCGTCAGGTTTCTGAAAGGCTTGTTCATAGGAAACAACGCGAATATGCGAACAAGATCATGCCCATCCGAAAGAATGGGCATCTATTGCTCGTGACCTTGCTTTTGGCGAATATGATCGTCAACGAGACACTACCCGTCATTGCCGACCCGGTCCTTGGCGGTGGTTTTCAGAGTGTTGTGGTCAGTACAGTACTGATCGTTATGTATGTTTTTTTTTGCCTAGGCCTCTTGAGTGCTAATACGTATCTCATTTGTCCAGATTTGCTGAAATAATTCCCCAGTCCGTCTGCACCCGCCATGGCTTACTGTTAGGAGCTAAAATGGCCGGAGTAACTAAATGCCTGATTTATGGTCTCGTGAGTTTCCATGATGTTGATGCATTCTTTCTATTCATTCTGAGGGTTCATTCTCTCAGGGGATTATTTCTTGGCCTGTTGCAAAAATTCTCGAACTGGTCCTCGGGAAACATCATGGTATCATCTACAGGCGCGCCGGTAAGCCTTTGCCCTCAGCCCGATGACGCATCCTATATTATTCCGCTTTCCAGAATTAAAAGAATTGATTGCTATGCATGACTCGCTCGAAGCACATGGTGGGGATCTTAAGACCGACACAGTCGCGATTATTGGCGCCACCCTTGACTTACAAGAGAAGGTCGTCCGTCAGGCAAGTTTTGATCCTGGACGTCATCGAATCCACTATTAAAAATCAAGCATGCATATTTTGTAGGCAATGACCCCAATTGATGATGTTTTCATGTTATCCATTAACTCAAAACTCGACTACGGCCTTATGAGCAAGATATGTCAGACAGGACACAGTCGTGTCCCTGTGTTCGAAGAAGTTGATGTCCCTATCGCTGCTATACCTCTCGGTAGTGGCCTTGCTATGTCCGCAGTCGTCGGCGGTAACGTTTCCAATGGAGCTAGCTCGTCGGATCAACGTATGGTCAAGGTAAAGAAGATAATTGGTGTGCTCCTTGTTAAGCAATGTGTTTTATTGGATCCAGAAGGTGAGTTTAGTTTGGCGGGTTTTGACTCTGATGTCTATGTACGTCTGTAGATGCGACTCCCTTAAGGAAAATTCCTCTCAATAAGGTCCCATTCGTCCCTAACAACGAGCCATTACTTGGCATGCTGGATAAATTTCAAGAAGGACGTAGTCATATGGCTATCGTCAGTCGGTTCAGTGTTAACAAGGCCAGTCACCCCTCTTGTAGGATTGAATTCTTGTTGAAATAAAAGTTTGACACTAGGCTCAAAGTGTCAAGAAGGCTGTCAGGCGAGGACTCACACAACGCTTGAGAGCAAGCGTTGGTATGGGTGACTTGGACACATCAAGCTCATCTGACGACGACGACAGCGGTATTTCGGGTCACACCAAGCGCTGGGCTAGCAGAAAGAAGGAAAATCGGCAACGTCGTATCGCACACGGTTTGAGAAAGGACAGTGATGCCGAAGATGGAGCTACGATTATCGAGGATGACCGCACACTGAAAGAAGATCAATCACCCGAAATGTTGTCTTCAGCCTCTCTTTCTGTTGGTACTCGTGCCACTGGTAAAACAACGGAGAGCATTGAGATGCAGACATCGAACCAAGCCATAGGCAACCAGCCTATTCTGGATGAAGACCGTGCCAGAGAGGGGAAAAAGATGTCATTGCAGTTCTCAGCTTTATCAAAACAGGCTGCTGGAGCTGTTATGTCCGGTGGTCTTGAGCAAAATATGCCCGCCGACGCAGTTCTAGCCAAAGAGGGCGTCAACGAAGTTGGTCATATTCTATCTCATTGTTGATCCACATTGAAAGTCACCTCCATCAGTTTTTGCAAAGTTTTGATCCAGCTGTAATGCCTCTCGGTATCATCACTCTTGAAGATGTTTTGGAGGGTGGGCATATATTCTTATCTCATGGGTGACTAAGCCGTCTAACAATTGTTATAAGAATTGATAGGCGAGGAAATCTATGATGAATTTGATCCTCAGGGTGCTCAGGGCGACCCTTACAAATATGACAAGTCTGGACCTAGTCCCTCCGTCCTTACGAACGCTCATCCTCCTAGTTCTGACGACCAAGCCTCCTTCCCTAATACTCCCCTGAGTGTGCTTGCCTCAACCGCAGAAACCTCCAGTCAAAGGACGCCTCATTTGATCCCACCGAGGATGAAGGGCCTTGATTTCTTGATGGGACGATCCAGGAGTGCTCCTCCCGTGAACCGTGACCAGGATTTCAAGCATGGTGGAAAGGATCTCAGAGGAGATGTGGTGCCTGAAGGTGATGATGATTCCGAGGATGAGAAGCTCGGGGGCAAAGGAAACACGATAGGGGATGTTTGTACCACTGTTCGCGATGATAACCGAGGTTCCGGTCTCGTTATCACTCTCGCGACCTCGGGCGAGGTACAGTCGACCCCTGCGCTTGACCGTCAATTGAGCGCAGCCCAGGAAATCAAGATGCCAAAGCCGATCCGTGGATTGCCAGCTAATGCCATGCAACGACTCGGTGCGGCGAACCTCAATTCCAATAACATCTCTACCGGAATAAATGGTAGCGGAGGGATGAGTCCCGGGTCCAAAAGCTTAAATAATTCAAGGAGTACGAGCCCTACACCCTCGCTTGAGGCTATCTTAGTGGAGAGGACTAGGAGGAGGTTGGAGAGAGCTAGCCGTAGTTCGTCGGTAGGATCAATGGGATTTCCTGCCGGCGGTGTGATTGCCACTCACTCGAATCTTGAATCGGGGATGAGAGGTCGAAGATTTAAGAGTAGTCCTCTCAATAATATAGATACTGATTTGTCGATGAGGGAGGAGCTCGGGGAGGGGGATGACAATGATGCGTAGGTGGCCGGTCGTAAGGATCAATGAACGTACCAATACGTAGAAGCTCGAATTTCTGGTTCTGGCAGTCTTGTTCTTTATATGTTACCAAGAATGAAGAATGAGGGATTTTCGTTTTCCATATTGGTACCAAGAGACAGCTACAGGTCAACAGCGTTCTCTCGTAGACTGCAGTTTGGAGTTGAATCGGACAGGCCCTCTCGAATGATCAAATATGTGTATATCATAAGACCCGACCAAAGACTCCTTTTGTGGGCAGGGCCCCCCAACTTCACAACCTCCGTGCATATATACTAGGTCCGACTAACAACAGCTAGAAAGTCAGGGAGTCCAACAAGACATGTGGAGAAATAGGTGATATATAGCCATTACTATTGACTTGTTGCTGTCTGATCATCCATAATCGGAGGGATTGCACACTCACACACACACACACAAAAAAAAAACAGCCACCCTTGATCAAAAGCCAGAAGATGTGATATATTATTTGAAACGGTTTCGCAGGGATGGGATGGAGGGGGGGAGACGAGACATACATAGATAAACAGCTAGTTGCCTATAATCATGATCATCGTGAGATGAAAGAACACGAGCACGATTTTCAGACGAACGAAACGATACAGCAGTTGCGAAATTTCTTTTTTTTTTAATTTAGAGAAGTTTTTTGATAAGTTTATAGTTGTCCATGAGGAGATCAGAGAAACACAAAGTACCGATCATTCAAAAATTGATCAGAGATCTGCCACTTTTATACGATTGCACATCAGAGAATCGACTGGGGAGTATTGATAATAGGGTCAGGCTGCGTCTCTGTCTCCGTCTCTGCCTGTATATCGGCTTGAATCTCTGATTCCGATACAAACAGCAATTGCTGAAGTTGAGGCTCTGTCGACTCGGACTCAGGTAAGAGCTGCGGAATAGGATCCGAGATTGAGGAAGGCATCCCATCAACAATTGACTGGACAGGCTCTCCCGCTTGAGATTGGGGTTGCGATTGTGAGTGGGATTTTGGTTGGTTATCCTGCACGATAGCGTCCGTCTCGTGTTCAGGTTCACCTTCGGCATCTTCTTCACCAACAGGGAGAGGACCAACTATGACCGAGGTTATCAAAACCTCTGAAGGCAGTAGTTGCGAATAGATGCTCACCTCCATGACCTTCAGTACTCTCTGAGATATTTCTAAACATGAAATCATTCTCTACAAGGATAGTCAGCTGCTGGTAATGAACAATCTGGGAAACATAATTTTCCTTTGTTAGATCCACCAAGACTTGATATGTCTTCTCTCTCCAGGACAAAACCTCGATCAATATCCATTGGGGACTCGGCAGATTCACTTTGACCTGCTAATCCATTTGCAACAAATTCATCTGAATGTCCAACAAAGTCTCCTCCTGTAGCGCCATTGATTGAATCTGAATCTGCAATAACGGTGATTGGCTCTACGATGCATCGTTTCTCCAGTACGACACCATCGAAAACTTCTCTGAAGCGTTTGGACTGTCCGTTGTCTTGATTATCATGCTTGGAATGATGATCAGATTTCGCTTTCTTCCCATTCTGAATTTGAAGCCGCTGTTGGATTTCTGGGCGAATCGGCCTACTCAAGACTGACGTTGGCTGCTTTTGGGTGAGAAAGGAACCTCTGGCCGTCGGCCTAATAGTGCGTTTGGCACCCCTTAATCCATGCGCGGATATGGACACATTAGCATTAGCAGGATAGACTCGTGAAGCGGTAGCGGGACGCGACTTTGACTTCACAGTGGTAGCCGCATTCGTCGGTTCGTCTTTACGCGGTCGCAAAGAAGCTGAGGAAGTCCTACCGCGATTAGATGTCTCCTTGCTTGCCTTTTTCAAAGCAGCTACCACTGCATTTGGACCAGTGGAATGACCAACTTCCCCTTCATCTAGGACTTCATCTTCTCCATCTGCGTCTGCATCCGTACCATCATCAGCATTGGAAGCCTGTAGCTTAGTCGAACGCCGAGTAGATCGTTTTTCAGGCAAGGAAACAGCGCTGACAGCACTCCCTTTGAGCTGTGCATCAGTCCGAGTACGCCTCAGAGTCCTGCCATTATTTCTCGAAGACGTCATGATAGAGACAATTGGAGCAGGGCCATGGGATCTTGTACCCCTCGCGGGAGGAGGTCCAGAATCGGATACACGCGGTCTCTTCGCCCGGTTCCGCCTTGAAAAACGCGTGGCTGCTGAGATAGATTTAGGCTCCCGTTCTTTGGCGCCTTTACGTTTTTTTCCCTCATCGTCTGATCCTTCTTGAGTGTCCTCGGTCTCACTTTGTGCATCTTGCTCAAACTCAGATTCGGGCGCCGGTCGTTTTCGCGTTGAGATACGACGTGAGGAAGCCGAGGGAACGGCTCTTCCCCTCGCGGGTGCAGGAGGAGATTTGACATTCTCATTTTGTTGGATTTGGTCCGAACCGCCTGTGGCGAGGCCTTTTGCTATTTCTTCTGCTAGTGCAGGTCCCACTAATATTCATTGTTTGACATATACAAGAGGGACGCGAAAGGAGTCATTAACAATGGCCTGTAAAGCAAAAGAAGAAAAAATACATACATCCCTTTCTCTGTACAGCCTTCAAAAACCCAACAGCCTCATCCTTTTCCAGACCTCTCACAAGACCGAGTTCCTGAGACAGATGCTGAAGTGTTTGCACCTTCAGAATCTCCCAAGGAAAGTCCTCCATAATAGAGACTGGAGGGAAGGAATGAATGTCAACCGTCACACTCATGGCAATGCTGTGTCACCCTTGTCACACAATAGTCAATAGTATTATTTTACAAACCAGAATAAAGAAGAATGTGGTATCCTGTTATAGGTATCTCTGAGGAAAAACAGACTTATGCCAATGAGTAAGTATGATCCAATCTACTGTCGTTATGTCTGCAAAGTCAAGAATAACACAATGATCCATCCTGGGATACAGTGAACCCAGCGCTCAGGGGTATACAAATTATCTTTCCAACACAGTAGCGCTGAAACTTCTACCTGTCTCCCCGATTTGAGGTTCATCCTAGCCATAAACTCTGCATAGGGATAGCCGGACCTTGGTTTCATGTCCATCCCAAGGCCCGCTGCAAGGAAAGGACTTTAGTCTCTTGACCGATCCCTCGGCGTTGTTCCCTGGTTTGTGGCCTGCACATTGAGAGACGATGTTACTGGACTCCATCCATCTTCAGGGCCCTTCTCATCCCCCCTAATCAAACTAGCAATGCTTGCAGTGTGCCGATGACTTTTCTGGGCCCTCCCATCCCTGTTGAAAGCCGGGGTAACAAGAGACTGAGCTGAAGTGGGTGTAGAACCACTGGCTATGCCATGTGTATTGGCAATAGGCGATCGATATGTGATATCCACCTCCTCCTCCTCAGAACTCTCCTGACCCAACTCAAAATCTGCTGTGTTGTGAATCACGCCTCCATTCCCTGCCCTTTTCCGTCTGGGATCTTCGAGGTCATATATCTCATACTTTGACCTCCCTGAACCGTTTGACAACCCAGTCCGTGATAAAGCAGAAGCAAGACCGCCCGGAGGTGCAGATGCCCCGACGCCTTTGAGGTCATCGGGAAGAAGGAGGTAGAAATACGCTATAGCAAGACATGCACCACCGACAACATCAATGAGGTAGTGATGTGTGAGGTACATCGTGGCCCAGTACAAAGTGCCGGCATATGCCCAAACATAACGGGTTGTTTGAGGGAAGAAGTGTGAGAGGAACAAGGCTTCCATTGTTGCACTAGCTGCATGTAACGAAGGGAAAGCACCAAATACAACTGGAGAATTTGAGAAAGCAACCGTGTAACCCTGAGCATGGAAAAGAGCGTCAATACGTGCCAAGCCGCCAGGAGAGCCCTTCATACTGTAATCCGCCGGAGTGAGTCCGTGTATGAGTTCGTACCACGGAGCAGAACACGGGAATAGGATTTGAAAAAGGACACCAGTAAGATTGAGATATCCAAAAGCTTTGCCCCACAAAGGAAGTACTTCCTTGCTTCTGAAGAGCCACAGGAATGCGGCCACAACAAATGGGAAGACAAAATGACCCACTCCGTATGGAAACCAAGCAATGATGTCGAGTATGGGGTGCGTGAACCGTGTTAGAATGTCCGAAATGTTAGCTCCATAGAGAACATACTCCAATGTCGGGAGAAGCGCTACAGAGATGCCAGGTCTCCATGGTGTAGGAATAAATCGAGATGAATAGAAAGATAAGAGATATGAGAAGATGGGAGTTGCTGGGACAAAGAATTGGGATGTGAGGGGAATGAGAAGGGCGGTTATCCACAGGATGGGGATGAATACTTTGATGGGAAATCCTGGATGTTGCATTACAGTGAACCAAAAAACGGCTAGGGCTGCATGGAAGATATACATGCAGTCTGAAAGGACGAAGGTGTGGCTGCGCAACCTGGAGATAGTGAGGGAGAGTGAGAGGGATTTGTCGAGCCGACCAACGGCTGCGAGGAAAGCAGTCCCAATGGTGTTGAACAACTGAGCAACACTCATTCGTAGTCGTGAAGGGCTTGGCATACTGTCAATGGACCCGTAAGCTTCCAGACACCCATCCAGAAAAATAACACAAACCCGACTGTGATAATTATTCAGATGCTGTATTGTATGTGGGTATCCTTGTCTTTAGCCCTCAGCAAAAGCAGCGCAGCAACAAGCAATTCTGGAAATTAACAGATTAGTGGTGAAATCTGTGGAAAAAATTGAGCTAACCAGAATAATCAAGATGTACAGACGCTGTGCTCCGATTTTCCCACAGATCTTTCCCGGGCGCTTGTCACGTGCTCTGCCTCATCAATCTTTTTCCGTTTCTCATGCCTCGGCTATTGACTGGGCTGCCTTGCTATCCAGAGCCACCATGAAGCTCTCTGCAGCCTTTTCTCTTTTCTCTGATCTTCGATTTGCTGTGCAAACTGCTCTATGGCCAACTATCGTGACCCTATGGCGAAACCCTTTTCTGCTGTTTCGTCCTCGGGTGCTGTCGCAGACGTTCATGAGCCATCTTTGGGTCGTTTTCGGAAATGGAGTAGACGAAAATGGACGCCCAGTAAAGCGAAAACTTATCACTCCATATGCTGTGGGTGTGGTCCTCGATCTTGGTGCAGGTACGAAAGAGTAAAGACCCCCACAAACATTTATCTAATAACAACCAGGTCACGGTCACACCCTCAACTACTTGGACCACTCAAAAATAACAAAATATGTTGCTCTGGAACCCAACGTTGCTATGCATGAGAAACTACGTGGCCTCGCATCCCAAGCAGGATATTCAGAATCCGATGGCACACTTGTCATTTTGTCCTGCGGGGCGCAAGATACACCCGCCATCCTCTCTTCCCTTCACGACACTCAAGTCGACACTATAATTTCGGTCCTCACACTCTGTTCGGTACCTGATCCCCAGGACACGATCACGAACCTCATCCTTGATGTCCTCAAGCCAGGAGGGAAACTACTGTTTTATGAACATGTTCTCAGCCCTTTGAAAGATGTCGCATGGTGGCAACGTTTCTGGACTCCTCTATGGGCTTTTTGGCTTGATGGATGTAGATTGGATCGTCCAACGCATGTTTATATCGAGGAGATAGGGGGAAAAAACGGGGAGAACGTATGGAAGGAGAGGAGTGTTTGGGGAAAGGAAGGAGAACCTGATGAAAGCCTTTTCTGGCATCGTGCTGGCCAGTATATCAAAGCATGAAAAGAAAGTCTTTCAGCATTACATACCTTGATCACTTGAACCAAGTGCAGTTGTTGAACAGCCTTGTTTCTATTGGATTCTTGTATGGAGCCATGACTATGATCTCAGTTTCGAGTTTCTTGCATTCCCAAGAAGTAGTTCAACTGTCCAAATGCAATACAGAAATTAGTAGAGGGATGCATTCTCAGCAGACTAATGAATCGCTTCCAGGTCGAGTATGAGGGATCTAGTCGCAGAAGTGCAGAATGAGCTGCTCAATAGAATTCTATCGTTGGTAGCTTGACGGAGGCTTATGCGAGTGAAGCTTCTTGACTGTTCCGATACGGTATTGTTTCGATAATGTTTGAATATACGACATAATATTTATTATCTGATCATGGTTCAAGCCAACACAGATAATGATAATGAAAAAAGAACCCTGAATTCCAGCAACCTAACATCAGCGTCTTTGGCTGTCTCATCCATCAGCGAGCTAGAAGAGATTGGAACGAAGAGTCAGAGCTGTAAGTGACTGCAATTGGTAAGGGACGCGACCTGGATCTTGTCATGGCAAAAGACATCCTCTCTTCAAGAAGAAAGAAATCGCAAGCTCATGGATTCTGACACATAAAGAGTCATGACCCTTCTTCATACGGCCCAGCAAAAGGTGTTCCTCTGATCGAGGTAAACCCTCCATGCCAAACCCATTTCTCGATCCATGTATTTGGCCACGTCATCCTTGACAATTATTGTTATTTTCCTATCATATCTTGGAGAACAGTCAGATGAAGTTCTTCCAGATTGAATAAAACACGGGGCTGTTCAATTTTAGCTCTATATAGAACTCTCATGTCTATTTACAATAAATCATATGATAGATCATAAAGGCACAAGTCAAGTACTATGATCAGTCAATCCGAGGACGTTTAGTATGTCCATTGGCGTGATCGTTTGAAACTCCATTGGAATTTGCAGCAGAGAAATACTCAAGCTTCTCAGTCGGGTTAGGCTTGATAGTCTTCGAACCGTTGGTCCAGTTGGCAGGGCAAACTTCACCATGCTCATCCTGTATTAATTGATCAATTGTCAGATTTTGATGACAATGGCTTCTAATCAGAAAAATTGCGCACGGTGAACTGGAACGCCTGGATCAAACGCAGTGTCTCATCGACGGAACGCCCAACAGGTAGATCGTTAACAGTAATTTGCCTGAAATAACATTCGAAGGTTGATTAGTTTCTAAATATAAACAAACTTGACATACCTCAAAATACCCTGAGGGTCAATGATAAAAAGCCCACGAAGAGCGATACCTTCATCCTCTATGAGAACGCCATAGTCGCGGGAAATTTTCATGTTTCTATCAGCGATCAGAGGAAGTATGAGGTTGGGGCCTAAGCCACCTTCCTTACGGCTCTGGCTGGTCCAGGCAAAGTGGGAAAATTTGGAGTCGGTCGAAATGCCTAATGTTGCTCTTGTTAGGTGTGATAAAGAACTCAGAGCAAGAGGATTACCGAAAACAGATGTGTTCAAGGCCTTGAATTGAGGAAGAGCATCATTAAAGGCCAGAATCTCGCTTTTCATGTATTAACACCTTGACTCACAAATCCATAACAATACTTACGTCGGGCAGACAAATGTAAAGTCCCTTTCAGAAAGTTCATCAGGACTCTCGAAGTTGTGGGACATTTCCGGGGCTCACTCACATGGGGTAGAACAGAAGGACAACCCTGGAAAGTTGAGTATGAGCCAAACCCAGAAGTGGAGGCACCTGACGCCCACCATTTCCCTCGAAAATCAGACAAGGAGACTTCACTAAAAGCATTCTTAGTGACAACTTCAGCCTTGAAATCGGGAGCGGGGCGCTGAACGAAAGCAACCATTATAATGAATGTCGAGTCAGCGGCAAGAGAAAATGAAAAAGAAACACGTCATTTGCACTGTACGCAAAAAAATATAAGAGCGTGTTATTTGACTATATTTGTTATTTTTCGCCATTTCAGGCTATGTTGTACGTGTTTTACCGCCGATCAGCGCAGAAAATTTGTCAACAATTATGTAGCTGTCAAAGTTTGATTTGTCAATATGATGTCAAAGCTTTGTCAGGACCTTCAAAGCCCGACTAGAACCAGTGACACTGTTTTCTGCAATTGATTCCGTCCAAAATGCTAGCGACAGGGTGAAGAGATCAATATTAGTGATGGCAAGACCCCAAACGTGGTAGAGTATTAATGACCTGAAGAAAAGGAATGGTAACATGATTTGGAAAATCCCGAACGAGCATTAAACGTGAGAGGGTGTCCATATAGAACTCATAAAGGAAGGCTGTGGTTTGCCCATATTCGCCCAGGAAGTCCAAACGTGCCTCCTCTACGACATATCTCTTCCAGGACATCTGCACTCAGGTCTAGTCCTATAGCTCCCTGTACCTCTACAGCAAACCCTCTCGGCCGAGATTCGTTCAAGGATACAGTGATTTTGACCAGACCAGTTATAGGATGCC
>Ga0153987_1000313_pt1 | contig 16605 bp, 18 predicted proteins | sample TSNC071MetaG_FD_102279 | JGI IMG/M metagenome (GOLD analysis project Ga0153987, IMG submission 102279) | Attine ant fungus gardens microbial communities from North Carolina, USA - TSNC071 MetaG | ecosystem: Host-associated > Fungi > Mycelium > Unclassified | place: USA: North Carolina, William B...
ATCCTCATCGTCGATAGTAAAATCGAAATCATCTAAGCTTCCCGGCATACTAGTCATACTCCTTCTTCTCATCTTCTTTGGACTATCAGTTTTATTTCTGTCGTCGGCCTCACTTTCCGAGTCGGACTCGATAGTATACGAAGACCTTGAGATTGAACTTGGACTAACACCTCTCCTCAGTCCACTAACGAGCTTTTCAAACGGCGACATCTGACGCAAGTCGGAATCGCGGTTGGATTCAAAGATTTGACCATTATGAATCGGACGTTCGCCGGCCCTTCCACTTGGAGGCAAATTGATAGTATTAGCTCGAGAACCTATTAATCGGAAATTACGAAGTTTTGCTAACGTGTTTCGATTTGATCTTTCGGATCGTGCGCTGAGCGTTGGTGAAGGAGGTAATAGGTCCGGCAAGGGATATTCAAAAACTGGTATTTTCCAGTAATTGAAATCTGTGTACTCGGGCGTCCACTTCTTATGTATGGGAGGAAACATTTGGTCAACGAGATCCGTCATGTGTATGTACCTGATTGATTCCGAAACTCAACATTGACATTGGAATATATGGATGGAAACAGACATACGAAGACTTATAACCAGCTAATTCGAGTAGCTCCATCTTTACTTCTCCACTTGAGTCAATCGTGAAGATCCTGGCACTGGGCACATTAACGCTGCGATATGACAGTGCGTCTGTGATCCTGTTTCCAAAACCAGCATAGAAAGGATTGTTTGCATGTTCTCCGAACAGCCTTTGTATATCACGCAAGCAGGCCATTTTGAAGACTTCTGGTTTTCGCATGATAACCTCTCTAAAAGCCCATTCGTCAAAGTTGGATCCAATCAGCGAGAATGTATTACCTATGTAGAGATGCCATGAGACGATCAGGACTCATAATCACCGGACCTTCAGGAAGTTGGTAGTCGTTCTGTTTGATCCCTTTTAAGTATCCTCGGGTTGCATCCGCTTGGCCAATAGCACGTGAAGTAAGATACATTATTTTGTACCCATTTCGCACAATGTCGGTATAGAGTTTGGCTACACCAACATGCGTCCAATCGCGCCCGAACATAGCGAATACATGCCCTAAACCATCGGATCTGATAACATGATGATCCTTACATATATTTAGTGTACAACGGAACTTACTTGGTGATTGTGCCATCGATATCAGAAACAACAACCAAGTCTGTGTGTTCATATACGAAGATACGTGCAGTACAAGCAACAACCCCAGATGAAATCGAAAACGTTATCAAATTTGCTCCCGGTTTGAGATTTAGTGTTTTCTAAGAAAATACTTCCAGTGGAAGCGCAATATTGATTGACGAGGACGTACAAGTTGATCAGAAGTCAACCTCAGAGTCTTCGCAAACTTCTTTCGGGATTTGTTTTCTTGCTTCTCTTCAGGGGAACAAGGGCTCGTCAACAATGGCGCCTGAGGGCCGGCCGGTACTGTCGAAGCCATCTGCATGACATTCTCAAATGACAGATCCGTAATCGCTTGATCGTCCAAGACAAGCTCCGCAGACGGTATTCTTGATTTTGACTGGGTTCATTTAGTAATCGAGTCATTCAAAACCAAGGCTATGACAACTCACAACATCAATCGTTGAAGGGGCACTCACAGCAGGTTTGAAAGCAGGTCTCTCCCTCACAGACACGCCTCGACTAGATTTCGTGTCTCTCTGTCGACTTCGATTCCACCATTGAACCCAAGATGAAGTATGATGTCCTTGCTCTGACTCACCCTCAATCTTGACGTAAGCTTCCGCCCGTGCTTTCTGCTCTAGTGTCAGGGGTTCAGATAAGGACCGATTATGGCCTGAACCGTTTGATGAGATGTTCTCTTCCATATGTCTGATCCTGGAGAGAAGACAATCTGTCCGCCACATGACGAGGGCACTGAAAAGCACAGGATGGTCCTGCCGTGTCATATATTTGCCATTGGACCATTTGATGACCAACTTGTCGTTGTCGGCGAGATGTTCGTCTTGCATAAATCTCGAAAATGTGACTCTGCCTTTTGTAAAGCAAGCATTGTCATCAAAATTCGCGAGTACAAAAGAATTCTGCTTTCCCTTCTCCTTCGTGCCCGACAATAGCTGTGGAACTAAACTCAACTGAAAGTCAAACGATTGTTCCTGAATCGTGACCACAAAAATCGAGTCATCTCCTTCCTTGGCCGAAAGTTTTCCATGATCACTCGGGTCCGTGTCCTCACCCGCCGCCTCCCTTTGACCAAGTTCATTTATATGTTTCGTTCTGCTCTTCCAAGGTATTGCATCAAGCCTTCCGCCCTTTGCAAACGTAGTCTTCACCGGAGAGGGTATAGGAAATGCACCCCATTCCCAATAATATTGTTGGACAGCAGACGATGATACAGAAGGTGATAATTTCATTCCAAAGTTAGCCTTTGTTTTTGAACTTGATGATGTATCATGATGTTCATAGATAAATTCAGAATCAGGAAGTGGCCGGGTATGATCCTCTAGATCCGGTAGGGGTTCGGATGTGGCACGCAATCGAGGAGCAGATAAGAGTTCCCTTTCATCAGACTCATAGTCTGTATTGTAAGGTGATGAATTTCGAGTGGAATGAATGACAGACTGAGTTTCTCGCAAAGACATTTTGACTTGTGAGAGCCTGGAAGAGGCTAGAAGCAAAGGATGAGGAGGGCTCAGGAAGAGAAATGAGGACCATACAAATGGGAATTTCAGAACCGAATGATTGAGCAGTCTGGCCTGAAGTATCCGTTGTATTCGCATGATAGCCTTCAATATCAAGTGCAACATCTGACAAGAGGACAAGTTAGTTCCCTTCCGACAGATAGATGAAAACCCTAACTGCGGTGGTATTCCACGCCCGGAGGCTTGACTTCTTTGTTCAGATGCCTCAAAACTTCGTCCACTCTCTTGTCCTGTTCGTTGAATTCCGGTGTAGGGCTCCGCGAATTTGAGATAGGTAACTCAGGCTGAGAGCAAAATGATTCGCTTAGTGGACGGTGCCTAATTGTATTCCGTGATGCAGAATGTCGAAGGAACGAAGGTTGGTGGAACTCTTGTTTTGGTGTTAGATTAACGTCACGAGACCCCTGTTCCTTGCTCCGTATTCCGGCACTCAAATCAAGAAATTCTGGTTCTTGATTGTGATTCTGTGCTTCTTGGCCAGATATCTCGGCAGGCACAGGTTCCGGCAATAGCCCTGAAGCATCAACGTCATCGAGAGAATGATCTCTCTTCATACCGAAATGGCCAACAGTAGCGTCTGTCTGAGTGTCTAGATCTTCTTCAGGCTTTGTCGGGAGGAGAATAGGGGATGTAATAAGATCTTCTGGAACATCTTCATCTGTCTCGAATACGAAGAAAGCCTCACCCGCTTCCCCGATCTTCATGTGAAATGGTATTGGCTGGTTATTCACCGATATCTTCACCTGAGCGGCGGAATGAGCGATGGCAGAGAAATTAGAAATGACTCGACGCACCTGCTTGTCACTCGGGCGCAATACCTGCCATTTTCCAAATCGAACGTGAAAGGGCGAACAGGCAAGCTCCGTTTCTCCATCGCTGCCAGGTCGTTGTATAACAATAACATCGATTGCACCGGTGAGAGTAGAAGGATTAATTGGGGGGAGCTCCTTGTAGTACTGGTATGGTGCGCTGATGGCATTGACCGCTCCACGAATATAGTTCATGGTCAGTGGTGAGGAGAAGAACAAGAGGTTTTAATGTATTTGAGACGATGCTGCACGTGCAAATAATGTCTCCAGCATGTGATTTGGTGGTGATCTTGTACGAATTTAAATGGCACGTTGCACACTGAGAACAAGTTCCAATCTGATGATAGGCAATAAATGTTGATAAATGTCATTGGCACGTTTTCAAAGAACGTTCAGTTGATCAGCATAATCAATTTCCCACAACAGCCTAAATTTAACCTGATACCATGTACACAGTCTTACTATCCAAAGCTGAAAAATCATATATCACAGCTGGTTTTAACCAGACCATACCTCAGCGAGCAGACGGCAGAGGCCTTACAGACTATAGGTCTATCGCCCTCGAAACTGGCGTTGCTCCTCTTGCAAATGGTTCAGCACGTCTCTGCCTGGGTCGAAATCTGAACGATAATGGTGGAGGAACCGAGATTCTTGCAGCTACGAAACTCGAAGTTGAAAACATATCACTGGATGGATCAGGCGAAGGACAGGAAGGCGGACGATTTGTAGTTCATGTGTCTTGGTAGGTATGCTCATTCTTCCTCTGAATCACTCAGAAAACATATAATAATCTGCTCCCCGCAATCCAAGTTCGCCAGGGGCGTACCCACATTTATTGAGAACAGAAATCGAAGATTTACAGCATGACTTGACAACAGTGCTCCACACAACACTTACACATCCAACCTTACATCCCAAGAACCTCACTATCGTTCCCCGCAAAAGATCCTGGCTCCTTCATCTCGACCTCTTAATCCTAGCCGATGCCGGGAACACACTCGATGCGTTATTTCTCGCAGCTCGCGCTGCGCTTTGGGATACTAAAGTCCCCAGGACTCGCAGCATCGAATACAAAGCTCCTCAAAGTGCTGCCAAAAGTGACAAAGGATTCGCAAATGAAACAACACAAGGCGGAGATATGGACATGGATGAAATAGTACCCAGTAGTTTTGACACGCGGGCGGATATAAAGCATGCCACGGACTTTGAACTGCCCGATTACTGGGACGAAGGAGAGAGTCTGGACGGCCGAGAAAAATGGCCTCTGTGTGTCACGTTGAATTTGGTGCGGAGCCTCTTCTAAACCTATCTGTTGGAGTCTTATATCTTGATCTGCAATCTCTCAGGCTTTCCCAGTACATTTCCTCGATGCTACACTGCAGGAAGAAGCCACGATCCCATTTCGGTTCCTCTTCATATTCTCTTTTCTGCACTCCCCGTCCTCGAGCACACCAATATTACAGGGAATGAGGACACTGGGAGCAGGCGAAATCGTTCTTTCTCAAGCCAAAGAGCTTGTTGAGGTGGGCCTTCCAGCTTGCCTCTAATACGTTGAAGTACTGATGTTGATATCAGGCCGGCCAGAAATATGCTCAGGAACTCTACACAGCCCTCAATGCCAAACTCGAGGACGAGGATATAAGACGAACACAGGTAGCACAGGAGAGATTTACAACCAGCAGGCGATGAATTTTCATGTTCAAAAAAATATAAAGTCTAGGCAGTGTAAGAAGTTGTCTAGCCGTGTCTTATCCTCGTTTCATCGTCAGCATCGATTTTCACCGCGAGTGACTTCTGCTTCTCCCTACTCTACCTGTCTACAACCATGATGAATCGCCGCGCCATTCAATATGTGGTGTTGTAGCTATGCCTCCTATAAGCATGGCGTGTCCTAATATTCACTACTTTTATAAGCGTAACTTGATATGCCGAGACCCTTGCCTTCCATTCATCCAAACTCTCAGCTCGGTACCGAGCCCTCGAGCTTTCACATACCACCAGAAAGCGTTGTCATTTCATGATGCATGAAATACCCATAAACGAACTAGCCTTCGATTTCAGGCATCTTCATGAACCAAAATCAAAGAACGTTTGTTTGTTCTGTGCTAATCTTGGTTTTGTCAGAATAGTTTAGCGTAGGGTTCTATACTTAGCTGATTGATTATTCGGACACTACATTATGGTAGTATATAATGTAGCAGTAAAACGAAATAAAGCTGAAGTCGCTTTCTAACCCCCAGCACTAAGAGTCATATCTCCTACTAGGTGAGTCAGGCAGTGTTCATACCACTACGCTATGCTCGCTGGTCCTGCTTGAACAGGTTTGTGACACATGGTCCTCCTCCTACACAGCCCATTCTTCGGCAGTGTTGAGTGCATTCAGAGTCATGATATATCACACCCAGTGTGGTTTTTTGGTCCCCTGCAAAGTACTTGTTCATAATGGACACATGACAATGTGCTGAAGGCTTGGGTGGGAACAAGATTGGCATATCAGCAGTGTTATAATTGCACTGAAACCAGATTGGGTTTATATATTATGACAAAATTCAAACAACAGAACCCATCGTAACAGATATGACCGATGTACTGGCTATCTTGGGACTTATACTTATCTGTTCCAAGCTTTCGCCAAGACCTGCTGCGACATCATGTCTACTGCTGACATTTGTCTCCTTGTACCGTTTCCTGGGGATGGCAAGGGATCCCTCTTTCTCTAGAGGTGATGGATTCGACACTTCAAACTCATCAAAGTCCTTTTCTGCATCGCCATCGTCCGAATCGTCATCTGACTCGTCATCGATGGCTACACTCGACCATTCCCGGTAAATAGTCTTGATAAACGCCGCAGATCTAGGAAGTCGGTAGGGGTCAAACGGGAAAAAAGTATTCAGCTCAGCTCCAGCACTGATATCAGGATTTGATCGATTCAGTGGAAGGATCGTTGTCGACGAGAGTGTGGGATCATGAGGCGCAACTACTGTTGAATAAGGATTCGATCGAGGTGGGTATTCAGTACTAGAATGCTCGAGGCGCCTATTTGACTCAAGGATCGGGTAACAATAGATGAAATCCGTCGCCCGAGCCACACGAGCGAATTGCATAACAACATTGAACGAACAAATCTAGGAGAGCCAAGTGAGTCTGAGAATAATGTGCAGCCAGCGAATTGATCACATACTCGAAGAGGGTTGAGCACGCTGTTGATAGCCCTTTGGAGAACTCCAAGCTCCGGCATCCACTTCCTGCTATTCTCACCGAGTCTGAACTCATCCAAACATGAAACTCCTGTAGAATGAGTGATATGATCGGTTTGTGCATTCTCTGCACAGTCAAGAAGATCTCGCCATCGAAAGCAGAATATTAGAAACACAGCTTGCACAACGGCATAAAATACAGCATGCTGTCCACCACCAATAATGATTGTGGAAAAACCATTTCGAATCAACTCTTCTACCTCATTGAGATGAGCCTTCAGAAACTCGCAGAGAACAGCCACGACATTTCTAGTGCTCTGTACATCAACAAATACGGCACGGCTCACGAAAGAACCAATATAGGACGCTGCCGCTGCGCGAGTAATCGTGCTTTGTTGTCTGTTATTTCTGCCATCACTTTCGTTGAAAGCTTCTGCAGCGGGTTGAATCATCATGGAGGACGAGCCCAGTATTGCACGCTCCACTAGCATACCCTGAAATACATCTGCGAATTCTGGATCAAGAGAAGTGTACCAAAACATGAGAAATTGAGTATAACGAGATTTGAATGTTCGCAAGATAATTCGATCAAAGATGCTGAGTAAGGCATTGAATTGGGTACGCATAGTGTGAGCGACCCTTGGTGGGAAAGCTGCTGCATTGGGAGCAGTGAACGGGGATTCAGATAGACAAACAGTTTGATCAGGAGTGACGAGCGGAAGAGGTGATTCGGATGGCAGAGGTGGCAAAGGCGGCAAGGGGCACAATTCTGAGGACAGAGGAGATCTCGAGGTACTCTTACTCGTCAGCCCGATAGCCGAATGAGTCGAAGCAATGGCATGAAGACGTTGGAAATGTTCAAAGAGGAGTGACAATATTGCATCAAGTTTCTTGACCATGTCTTGGATATGCTTCATATTCATGGGGATTTCGAGGGGTGTTTCATCATCTGGACCACCACCACCATCCGAGGACAGGTCACTGAAATCATTGCCCCCCTCGTCTTCTTCATCGTCAACATCTGACAAATCCGAAGAATCATGTTCCTGTCCAACCACAGTATCAAAGGGATCAAAATCGAAGATCGGCTGCTCTTCTTTTGTTTCCTCTTCTTCAAGCTCCACCTGAATTTCTACCTGCAAAAAATATGAGGATAACCCCACCAGTGATGAAATTGCTTACATCAATCTGGATGGCTCTATCCACAATGGTAGCTAAGATATTTTCTGAGAGTTCTAGGCAATAAGATGACACCCTTAAAAGGTTCCGTATGTAGGTCGTTTGGGTCAACTGGTTTTGCCTCTTGTGTGGAAAATGGCGAACCAGGAGAGGTTGAAGAGTCGCAGGAAGCGTTGGGATGAGGGAGTATATATGCTTCAAAAGACAGTGCAGACGGTCAAATATTACACGCCGCGTGATTGGACTGGCAGAACTTTCGGGAAACGCCTGAGATAATGTTTGGACGCCGGACTCTGCACAGAACAGGAACAAGATAAGCAGACATCATCAACCTGGGCCGAGGAAGCTATAGACAATGAGAACGCACGATAAGTGAAACCTTGAGCAATTTTTCCCAAGACCAAGGATAAGTATTCAGGCCGTGCGGAGAGTAGCATTCCTATGAGAACAGTATAAGATTTTACAGTATCAGAGTCCAGTGTTGTCCATGGCATGTTGACGATGGCCTCAACGAGGCTGAAGTGCGTTCTTTCGAGCTGGGACACCACATGTGTGAGGGCAAGTATCCAAGTCTTTAGTGATATATTTGCAGATGATGGATCTGTGCGGCATTTTGGGTTGAACTGGTCTACGAGCTCGTCAAACGGCTGAGAGTTTCCCTAGAGAAACATTAAGTGAAAAGAGGTTGGCCAAAAGAGACGGTGCGCGTACAGTTAGCTTTTGTTGGAGGGCATTGTTAACAAACGCAAGATACATGTCTTTGCGATAGTTCTCATTTTGTTTGATCCTCGAGTTTGTAGCAATAGGACGGCGAACCAGAAAAGTGGAAGCTTCAGATCCAGGTTTTGGCTTTGTCGGTGACAAAGTGGAGGGAAAGTTTTCCAGGGAGGGTTTGAGGAGCATGTTAGTCGGAAAGCGAGGGGCTGGAGGAGGTCCAGACTTTGGTGGGCGCTGGTTGTACTGATTGAGTCGAGAGTGAGGATCCATCTCAGTAGTCAATGTCAAGCTCGGGATGGCTTCAAGTTTTCTGATGTTGTTATGTAAGCAATGCTTATGGATGTAATTTTCAGAATAAATACTACGCTGATGTTGCAGCGCACCGATAGATTCTCGACCGAAGAGGATTGTCAAGTCTTTCAGGAGCCATTATTTCCATGCACTCATCCCGCCGTGAGGAGTGACAATGTTGCCGGAGCCTCCCATTAGTGACATGGATTACATAATCCACGAGTCCTGCACTACGAACCACTTCCGAAAACTCCAATGTCCATAAACACTGCTTTCTCTTCAGCTCACAGACTCTATGTCAAATCACTTTACAAGCGATATCTGACGAATGCTCTTGACTGGACTATCAATAGGCCATTGTGGCGAGAACAGGCTCTCCTCATCCGGGCAGAATTCGAAAGGAATCGGTATGATAGCTATCTTAGCAATTCCTGTCCAGGATAACTCGATCCTAAAACTTTTCACACTTTTTTCATCTCAGTAACGTGTCGGATCCTCGTGCATTGGCAGAAATTTTAGGAAAAGCTGAGAGAGACTTGGTTGCGAGGAGACACCCTGATCCATACATTGGTGAGCAGTATAGCCTTGTTGAACCAGCTCTCTGACGGTTCACGATTCTATAAAGCCCCTTCTTACCCTGGTGGCACGAAATGGTATGTATTTCTTTAGTACTCTGAACTTACGTTAACCTCCCTACGCAGGGAACGCAACACTCCCGTATGTATCCAATATCTGGACCTGTATTTTTGTTGACCTGGCACTAGCCTGACATGCGCTCTCCTTATGATCATGAAGCCGCTGGAAATCATCATTAATAGAGTGTTACGCTGTCACATCACACCCAATTTACTTGGATAGTCATTGTCCATCCCTTCGTGTTGTTTTAACTGAAACAGTATTGAATAAGTTTGTTCTAGTAGCATTTCAATACCACAAGACGGGTTATCACTTGCCTTTTCAATGTACCACTCGGTGTCCGAGATCCATAAGGTGCGGAGATCTAAATCTGAGGGTGGTTTATTTGAAGATAAGAATCCATGAATGGTCAGTCCCTCTTTTGGGTAGACAGCATTCTATGCATCACGCTGCCGCTAGATGGCCGGTACGAGGGAAAAAGGTTCCGGATAGGGGCGCCAGATCGTTCTTATCGTGGAGATATATTCGAGCTAGATGATTTCGGAAAGCAAATGCATTCTCTGCAGCTGACAAAAGGCCACAATGTAAAGCCCCAACTAGTTGTGTAAAGGCAATAGCCTCGATAACCTGATCATGCATTATCGAGGCACAGACGCATGGCGCATTGGGCATTATGACGCCCATGGCACATGAGATGGCCATTGCTGCATTACCAAGTCAATGCCAGTGCACGATATCATCAAGCAGCAAGTTATATTTACATCAAGATGTTTAGTAAGCGGGGGTCGACTGACTCATCGACTGACACCTTGGTTTCCTCCCTGAAGGACTGTATCCAGTACGCATAATTACCTGGTTTTTAGGCAGCAGAATGACGCTGTTTTCGCCAGCCTAGCGAGGGAAGTCGCCTCTCTCCTTGCAAACCCACTCTTTTGCCCGCCGAGATCCCATTTTCCGCTGCGCCAAATTTCTCGTCTTTGGATCTTGTTCCTTTCATGGCATACTCTAAACCGTTTCCACTTGCCCAGCGCAATAAACCTGTTCAGCTTCATGCTACTTACGGTCCTGATCTCTCAGTCCGCCTCATCTGTCCAGACTGCAGGGATCCAAATCCAAATATCGTCGAGGAATTTGGCAGCGGGGATCTCGTTTGTGGCTCCTGCGGCTTGGTCCTCGGTGATCGCATCGTGGATACAAGGAGTGAATGGCGGGTAAGTACTTGGGCCGTTTCAAGCCGCGCGTTGTGTTCTTTGGTTCTCTTTCCTTTTGATTTTCCCCCATGTAATTATGTATTGAACACCTGGGTGTGTCTTGCAGACGTTCGCCAACGATGAAGGAGATGACCCTTCCCGTGTTGGTGCAGCTTCGGACCCCCTGATGGAGGGAATAGAGCAGCTGGACACCGTCATCAGTTTTCGAGATGGCGGTTCAGGAATAGCCCGCGAACTGCAACGCGCCGCCTCACGTTCTCAATCTTCGCGTTCAGAACGTAACATTCTCACTGCATTTCGTGATATATCTAGCTGGTGTGACCAGTTTTCTCTTCCCAAAACCATTAGTGACATTGCGAAACAATTATACAAGAGGAGTGACGAGGAGAAGTTACTTCGTGGCAAACCACTTGATGCAGTCATTGCTGCCTGTATCTTCATTGCATGTCGACAGGCCCACGTACCACGGACATTCCGTGAAATATGCACACTGACACATGTGTCGAAGAAGGTCTTGGGGCAGTGCTATAAGGCTCTTGAGCAAGCCTTTAATCTTTCCCCTGGTGCATCACACAATAACAACAATCGCTCAGTACCTACCGGTCCCGAGAACCTTTTGGTACGCTACTGTAATCACCTCGATCTCTCTCCCAGTGTCCAGTCAATTTGCGCCGATATCATTGTCACTGCTAGAAAATATGGTATCGCTGATGGACGGAGCCCTGTCTCGATCGCAGGCGGTGCTATTTATTTTACCTGCCTTCTACTCAACTTACTCGACAAAGAACGAAGGACTGTCAGGGATATTGGTATCGTCGCTGGTGTGAGTGAAGGCACCATTAAATTGGTGTATCGGCTGTATTATGCGGAGAAGGAAAAGTTGATCAAACAGGAATGGATTGACGAGGGCAAGGCTGACATGAGTAGATTGGTGCAATATGATTCTACAAAGTGATTGCTATTCTCTGGTACTTCTCTCCATCTACAACAAAATAGCAATATTTTGTCTTTTCTACATCTAAAAATTATCAGTACGTGATCTCTGTCTTGCAAAATTGCAGATTGAAGAGAACTAAATCGTCCGAGTAAATGATGTAAATGATAGGAGAAAAACCATAGGATATATTAAGCATGCCGCTTGCTCTTGACGGTCTCTAGTTTTCTAGCAAGTGCTATGCCTCCCTGTCCCTTGCTCACCGACCGAATGGCTTTACGAACATTTATCAAGCCGTCATCATTTTTCGATGAACCGCCGTGTATCTTCTTGGTATCGCTCTCCATGCGGGATAGTAGCGCAAGCGCATTTTTCTTTTCTTGCTCAGCAGATGTTTCTGTTGGATCAAACTGACACCAAGATATTAGAAGATAAGAAATTGTTGACTGGATGCATCATAGATACCTTGCGTTTCACTCCTCGAGGCTTCTTCTCGCCATCTAGCTGACGATCAAACTTTCCCATACTCGCTGTACTGATACGAGTAGTTGCAAGAGCCTGGTCAATCTCTTTCTTACGGTCGGTCGAGGGACCAGAGGTATGTGCCAGGTTCTGTGATCTTTGCCGCTCATTCTTTGCTATACGAGCTTTACGTTCGTCTTTTGCATCTTTACGAGGATCATGGTCAACATCTGTCGAATTCAAGTTGCACAGTAAGTTTCGTATGTGGGCTTGTCAAAGGAGTTGGAAAAACTGACCAGCATTTGCAGGAACTTCATGCAGCCACTGCGTCTCGGCCTCCTTATTTTTTCCCTTCCAACCCCACCTTGGGACCCATTCCTGATTCTCCTCGTCCCAGATTTTCTTTTCACGTCGTATTTTCTTTATGCCTTTAGCAGCAGCAAATTTCTCCCATTTTGTGGGCTCTTTAGGTTTTGGAAGAGGTTTCTCACGAGGAAGGAGGAAAACAGGAGGAGGCAGAACGGCAAGAGGACCATCTGGCGAGGAAGTCGTAGGGAGGCTAAATAATGCGCCTATGAGCTTCTGAGTAGAGTCCCGGGCACTTTGCTCTATGCATTGATCAATGTTCTCACTATAACGAGGTAAAGTAATGAGGTACATCTCATGCTTTGGGAGCTCGATGACTCACTTGTACAAATCCACATCAATTGGGACAGTGTGGGTGACTGTAAGATAACCAGTGTCCAAAGTATAATCTCCGTCAACTAGCTCATCTTGACGACTTAAAAGAAGTTATACAATTGCTTTTGAGACAAAAATTAGGAACATACCTTCCGTCCTGTATCGAATGAAGAATATCCGTGACGTCCATAGGGAGAAAGGTTATGAGCGAAGATCTTAGAAAAGATCATTGTTTGGTTTTATCCCTTGAGCCAAATCCAGTTGCCATCAATTACAATGGTCAGATTCTGAGAATAATACTGTCATCATGGTCGAACAAAGTGCATCTACCACTCCTCAGGCATCTAGTTCGACGCACCAGTCTACACAGTCTACACAGTCTACAGGCTCTACATATAATGCTGCCACACAGTCTGCTACGGCAGCCACCACGACACCTATTCCTTCAACTTCTACGCCTACAGCACTTAACAATGAGATGCTCGCAATTGTCCAAGCACTCACAAAGATACAAAATGGGGCGCAGCCTGACCCTGCATTGAGCCAGAATGCTACTATTCAAAATCTGTATACTCTGGTCAAATCCGGAAAACTCAATCAACAACAATTGCTTCAGGTACTTGCCGCCTTTTTGTAATAACCCTAGCACCGCTCAAAAACCTTGTATACATCATAGTTTGCCCGTTTTGCGACTGCAAGACCAACTGCTATTGGGACTACAAATGCTGGTACATCCGCGTCAGGGTCGGCCTCTACTCCAACCTCAGCTACAGTATGTTTGCTTCACTACAAGATATCCTGAAAGCAACTTTAAACATCACAGGCGGCATCAGCAACTACTCCCACCACTGTACATCCTACAACAGCCTACAAATCCGTTGAAGCTGCTGCATCGGGGCCAACACTCGTAAATGCAAATCCTGGGGACCACTACCCCGCCATTAGTCAGACACTGAATGTGACCAACCCCGGAGCAGTGCCGTGGATGGCAGCAAGACCTACTTTATCTGGAGGTCTCGCAAGCGGAAGAATGTCGGGTACGCTGATAAGCTGTTCTCTCGTTTGAAAAAGGATCCATGGGATGAATTAGGTACTCCATCCCAGGTATTGCGGTCATCAGAGGACACAACACTACTCAACCTAGATGACCACCGGACTAGAAAACGGAATACGCCTGGTGATCAGAGTATGCGAAGAACAATACAAGATCTCGTCTCTAGCATTGATCCTAATGTCAAAATTGAGCCCGAAGTTGAGGATGTATGTCATTTTGTAACCCCATGGAACTATTTCTGAGCAGACTATCTCAGCTTCTGTTGAACATCGCCGATGAATTTATCGATACCGTTACTAATTTTTCTTGCCGACTGGCCAAACATCGTGGTGGTGAATCTCTCGAGATCAGGGACTTGCAGCTTCACCTTGGTGAACCATTTAATATCTTTGCCATCGATAATCTCATCACCATCCACCAGAACGAAATCATAACATCAGAATACCAGGTTTTTCATCAGATGAGACACGGCTATCTCTGTCTCAGACGACACTTGCACCTTCTATACCAGCAACAACCAACAAAAAGAATGCACAGGGCCCGCATACGAGTTTGAGAGCTCAGCGTCTCGCCCAGGTTCAACAGGCAAAGCGGGAAGCCAAGTTGGTGTAATTACCGACATTGGACTCACCGATCGTTGTTACATCATCTCCAAGCAACCTTGCATCTGTCTTCCTCCGCTTCAGTTGTCATTTCATGTTTTACCACTGTAGACGTATGTATACTACAATTTTGTCGGCAGAACGACGCATTATATTTTGTTCTCGCCACTGCCTTTGAGGGCGACTGTCTCACGGCGTGTGCCCAATCCTCTCCAACCTGTCTTTGCGCCATCGCCCTGAGATAAGGAAGGAGGAAGATCAGTCAAAATTTTTGCTATCCAGGTTGGGTCCGTCAGCGGGGTGAGATCATTCCGCTTGGGGAGGAACTAGACAGTAGGATGAACTTGAAAAATTCGATGCGCATGAGCACTTAATTTACCTTGCGAACCCGGTCATAGGGAGCTTCCCAACCGCTCATCTCTCGGACTATTAAACCAGGATTTGAGATGAATGAATGATAGATTCTGGTGTCGAAGGTCCGAAATAATACGCCATCGACTCTCAGGGTAAATCTGGATAGAATAAAAAAGCATGTCGGCATGACACGCTAATAATACCGGTCGTCGGTCAAATATTAATTTGATAGGTGAGAACCTACAATCCTGACAAGCAAAGTTGAAGAACCATTATCATGAAGCTCATCCTCAAAAAGGGGAACTTCCGCATAAAAGAGGATGGGGTCTGGTCTTGTCAACTCAGCCATCGGGATTAGGTGCGTTGGATCAGCTGTGTTCCAGTTAAAGATTTCTGGAGTGACGGGGAGTGGTGGAGGTTCATAGTCTTCATCTGTACTCAGAACGGATCCAGTGGGGGATGAAGGCTCTGTTATCTGATGTCCTGGATACATGGTCGTATATGTCCAGTCATACGATTTTGTTGGGACAGTCTCAGGCATCGGGTAGTCAGACGATGGGTCTTTTCTGTCCGAGATCGTTGTGAGTTGTGCATGCTCATATACTAAGGAAGGCAAGAAATAAACCCGCCTGCTCTGTAGCCACTTGTCTGCATACCCGACCTTGACACCTCCATCTCCATCCCCCAACTCGCCGACTTTGACGGCCTTCAAAGCATTTTCCGTCGAGAAGGTATATACCCACGCATCTGGATGGTGCTCCAATTTCAGGAAATTTCTGCCAAAAGTCATTTCTGGTATAGGAATCCCCAGTGTAGCTTGAAGTAGCTCGCATTCGTGCGCACTCGAGATCGGATTGGTTGAAGCAGTTATTTTCCAAGGGCCGAGTTTGATTGAGCGTGAATTAGGTGACTCATACAACTGATAATCAGGCATTGATATTGTGGTTTCTTGATCTTTCTGTGCGGTCGCCATCGATGTGGATGGTTATCAAAACGCCTAGGAATAATGACATTTTCAGAAATCACCTGATAGGTGACCAAAATTAGCTCAATCTATCTAGATAAGCGCAAACACAAAACAACATCTTGTACACATGAGGAGCAATTTCAGTGCGTGTTCAGTAAACCACTGTAGCTCTTTGTAACGTATATATTACATAGACTTTGTGCCAGAAACACTGCACCCACGTACATCCTCATGACGAAAATTGTGCTCTCAATTCCATTGCTCAGGATCTCAGATCATGGGTTAAATGTGGGGTGATTCAGAAACGAATTTTTCGGATCATGTGTCAATCAATGCTACTACTCAGACCGGTTCCGGTCACAATCATCAATCCTGGTATTGGGAAGATTTCCCGAGATATTGACCCTAAAAATCTGATAACAGGTTGGGAATGGCCTTGGACTGATGTAGTCAGCAGCATTAGTATACGGTGAATTCTATGCCGTCATTGGTGTACTTCTGTATTGAGAGATTGTGTTCAAGAGGGAACCCTGCTCTTCGATTAATCATGATAGGAGATGGTCATTTCCCGCAAATAAATACATGTAACTTGTTTCCATACGATATCCTCGCGTGATTACAATGGCTGACAACATTTTCAATCACATAGCTGTGTCAACTGCGTCGCTCACGCCTTTGCGATTGATGGCATCTCCCAAGCGATAATTCAGGAGAATCTGTTTTGAGATGCCTTGGTTTGTTCTCGACGAGGTTGCACAGTCACCCAGAACCGAACTGGCTCTGATGGATCTTTTTGTGTTGCATGAACCAATTTCCATGC
>Ga0153987_1000315_pt1 | contig 16515 bp, 12 predicted proteins | sample TSNC071MetaG_FD_102279 | JGI IMG/M metagenome (GOLD analysis project Ga0153987, IMG submission 102279) | Attine ant fungus gardens microbial communities from North Carolina, USA - TSNC071 MetaG | ecosystem: Host-associated > Fungi > Mycelium > Unclassified | place: USA: North Carolina, William B...
AATTGAAAATTTGGATCAAGTTTGATTGTAGGGACGGTTTCGGCTGCAGGAGGCGGGTTGCCGGCCTTAGTTCCTGTGGGAGAAGCAGTTGAGGCTAGTGCTGCAGAGGAAGGAAGAGAAACGAGGGAGGAAATAATGGAGCTGCCAGCATCTGACGGTCCCGCGGGAGCGGAAGACGAAAGTCTTGTGAGAAGGAGAGCACAGAGGCACGTAGAAAGGTAAATCATGTCTGAAATTCACTCAGGCAAGTGCTGAGTCCTATCACACAATCGGTGCCCTTTAAATAGGCGAAGAGGCAGTGGGTTACAATGTAAGACCATCGCTTAAAGAGCGCAACTGAGACATCACAAAACAGTGCTTCGGAATCTTCTCAAATACAGCCGTCTTCAGAGGGTCTCTAGATGAAGCACATGTTCTCTGTTCTTTTGAAGGGCTAGCATACAAATAATATTATACCAAGTTTTGGATGCATCTCATCTAGTAGGGGATAGTCAGCATAATGGAGTCAGCAAACTGGTCCACAAAGAAGGGAGCTGAGTGTTATATTAGCATGAACCAACAGATCTCAGACTTGGGTGAAAAGTGGCGTCATCCTCAAATTTTTCAAATCTGTGGTCGCAGGCAATTTTGAAACACAGTTAGATCATCTAAATATACGGTGCGTGTGACCAAGAATATCCGACCTCATGCTAAACCTTTACCTTATGAAGGATAAGAACCTTGAAAGGAAGGTAGAATCATCGTTCACATTCAAGTTTAGGCACCTGTGATTATGCATACAATGGCAAGCGTTGGACAGATAGTAAGTATCAACGGTCACTAGATACTTGATCGGGCTTGATCGAAATCTGACGAATGATTCCTTGACATAAGGTACAAGATTGTGAGAAGATTCAGAGAAGCATGACCGTGTCAAGTGATAAGCAACCTCAAAATAGGTGGAATAACAATAACTCGTGGCAGCTAAATCCTTAAACGGCGGAGATGTGACGGGAGAATCGGTCAAGTACGAAACTCATTATCAGGCTAGTCAAAAAATACAAGTCATAATTAGGTACAACTGTTAGAGACAGATCCGTAGTGCTATAATTTGTGGAATGATTGATTTTGCAAAAAATCGTTGTGCAGGAAGAAGACACAAACTATCCCAGATGATGCACTGAAAGTTGCCTCCAGGGAACCACGGATGCTATTATAAGCACAGTAGCGAGCGGCCAAGGCATAAACTTAGCAGTGGGAAGCAGAATTGGATGAGCTAGTGCTTAGCTCAACAGGGTGAGATTCCTATTTGACGTCCGCTTTCTAGGATCCTAATGGCCTGTTGAACCTCGACAAACCAGCTTAAACCCTTGTGATTCGACCCATATCCTCTGCTTATGGGATAATACAAGGCCCTGAACGGCGGAGTGTATGGCCTTGCTTGAACGTGTAAGTGCAGATGGTTGATTGAATTAAATGGAGGTATGTGAAAACCCATTCTACGATTGGCCTCAATAATAAACTAATGCACCTACGAGTCGAAAGTAGCATACATTACTTTCTCATGTCGGGGCTAGTGTTGTGATTGTCCAAAATTGTCTCTCCAATTTTTTGCATTGATCGCACTGACCCATCATCGTTGCATCAAAAGAGCAGAATTTCGGAGGGAATATCACCAACAGGTCATGGCGTCATTTTTCCTTAGGGAGCGCACACTCTCTAGAAGAGGACTGTTGTGAGAATTCCATTACATATTTTGGACCAATTACCAATGTGGTCCTTGGGTACCACTTGGACATGGACAACTGCTGCTGGTGAAATGTCTTGAAATGCTACAAATTTGTCATCCTAGAAAAGTAATCATAGCAAGGTGTGGAGAGAGAGAGGGATGCTTACCTCATACACAATGGAAAACCCTTTCTCTGCGGAGACATCACAAAACATACAAGGCATCATACAGATAGCTGGGAGCTCGTGTTTTAGGTTTGACCCAGGTCTAAGATATTAGACGACCTTGCAGCAGAAACAGTGCCTTAAGACTTATGCAGACTGGCGTGACACAAGTGTGATGGTGACCTCCCACATAACTTTGTAGTTCAGTCAGTCAAAATACTAAACTACCTTTGACATAGACCGGTAAGTTAAGTTGATGACACATGTTACTGAAATATCAATTCTTGCATCTCAAGAATCTTGGATTATGGACGTCGGGTCTGAAACGACTGAATGCCCACACGTCAGAGACATGCTCCGTGACACATTCAAAAGAGAACGATTTATTCGCCAATTCAAAGTCATGACAATGTGGAGTATGCGTAGAAAATCCATTTTCATTAATCGATCTAAACGTCGAAAGGTAGTATGTACCAATATCTCTGAGACTATCTGCTCATGCTGCCTAGATCACTGCACCAACCTGTGGAGAATGCGATTCTTCACTGTCTCAACCGATTGCGTGCATGGAATGTTCTTTTACCGGATGCTGGCTCGGCAGGCATACCCTTCATCACCTTGAGCGCGAGAACCATAAATTCTGTATGCCTCAAAACCAGCTCACGTAATATCTATGCTGACTGGATCAGGTCTTGACGTTGGATCAGGTTGCTTGTTCTGTGCTGAGTGCAATAACTTTATCTTCAACGAAACTATCGAGCAGGTTTATACGAGCTGTATTCTCTATACAGAGGAGAAAACCACTCGATTTCAAGGTACATTTCGTGCATCGAGACTTCTGCGACATCTAAGATTTTCCCAGTATCTCCGATGCTTAGACAGCCATATACTCCTTGGATTCCAAATGAGCAAGAAACCACAGCCCTTGAAGGTGCTGTCGCGATTCCCTGTCAAGGTAAGATCAAGATTCCTGAGATTGCTTTCCAAGTCTCCACAAAAATCATGTACCAGGTCGACGAGGATTATTAAATCTCGGTCAAACGTGTTTCATGAATGTGGTATTGCAGTGCTTGATCCACAATCCTCTGGTCCGCAATTATTTTCTCGGCGACAAACACAATCGCAGACAGTGCAAGACTGATAATTGTACTTGCTGTGAGATGGACAGGCTTTTAGAGGAGGTGAATACATAGTAAATATGATCAGCAGATTGTGCTAACAGGGACGATAGGTCTATTCGGATGATACAGCTCCTTACGGACCCATCAATTTTCTTATTACAACATGGAAGGCTTCGGCCGAGCTCTCAGGTCATGCACAGCAAGATGCTCACGAGTTTTTCATTTCTGCATTGAACCAGATTCATTCAACCTCTCGGGGATCTACAAACGTATCTTGTAACTGTGTAGTTCACTCTACTTTCTCGGGTCAGCTGCAGAGTGACGTTAAATGTGAACGTTGCGGAAACATAACAAGCACCGTCGACCCGATAATGGATATCAGCCTCGAAATCAACAAGAATACCAATGGACGCTCTGGTTCGGTGGCAGTCAGAAGTAGTGCCGGAGCCGAAACACCTCACAATGACAATACTCTCGCCGCTTGCCTCAATAGGTATGTATTAAGACAGATGTTTGTCGTTGTCATACTAAGATTTTTTTGCTTCTTATCTGACGAATCATGTGTTATGGTGCTCTGATTCAGGTTCACACAACCAGAAAAGCTAGGCTTGAAGGATTATTCGTGTGGAAAATGCGGCAAAACTCATGTATGTCTGAGATTTCAGAGTTTTCACGATTCTTCCTTTTAAAGTTTCGTTCACCTTTCTATCGCATGCGATCGCAGGAAGCTAGTAAACGGCTAAGTATACGAAAACTGCCACCTGTCTTAGTTTTCCAGCTCAAGGTAAAGTATCCTCAATCTATCTAATTTTGATTTTAGGGACGCTGTTTCACATCTTGAATGCCTACAGCGCTTTGAACACAAGGCAGCCGATAAGTCTTCCGCGCGCAAGATTGATACTCAGATCAGATTCCCTGCTATATTAGACATGGCACGCTATACCACCTCCATGATGAAGGAAATAGAAAAAGAGAATGTCAACAGCTACACCAAAATAGATGATGGCATTTCGTAGGTTTCTGGCCATATGTTTGTTGATGTCTATCATTCACGAACTAGTTCTGAATGTATCCAATGATTTCGATCTGATTGCCGGTTCACCTTGTATGTGTCATCTATCTGGAAATCACTAGTGCTGTAGGCTGATTTGTTGTTAGACCTGCTGCAAGGTCTACTACTGAGGGTCTGTTGTTAGAATACGAATTGTTTGCCGTAATCAACCATGAAGGACATCTGGATAATGGTCACTACACCAATTATGCCAGATTCAAGGACGAATGGTTTAAATTTGATGATGATAAGCACGTGTTTCTCCTCTGAGATAGATGTATTTAGAAACTAATGATTCTCGTTTTTACCCAGGATGACTCATTCAAGCTTGTCGGCTTGCCTGCAATCATCGGCATACATGCTTTTCTATGTAAAACGTCACCTGAACTACAAACCTAACACAGTACCATCATATGTCCGTATGCGAGAAAATGAAGCCGTCCGTGAGAAGGAAAGAGAGCTTCAGAAAGAGCGAGGGAAGGAGAGAGGGAAAGAACATGAGCAGGAACGAGAACGAGAAAAGGAAATAGCACGTGTGGAAAGGGAGAAAGAGAGAGAGAAAGAGCTAGAGGATGCTTTATTGGCTACTGTCTGACCAGTACATTGCACTTCTCTGACTTTCAATCTGATGTAGATGGCTACAATGTGGTTTCAAGGTCATCTGCTTTGGTCAATGTCGTTGCACGGATGGTATATAATGGGCAATACCCACGATTTGCCGTAGTCTGTGAAGGTCCCGGCACCCGCATCACACTATATGACACTATTTATGACACTATATCAGGTACCTGTTTCCACCGATCGCACTGAACCACTTTTTCTATTTGAAGCACACTTTTGTTCTTTTTGAAGAACTGCATCTGACAGTGAACGGAACGGAGTATTTTTGATATGTGAAACCTAGTCTATCATATTTAGATCGGTAGAGCCTGCCGCCTATAGATTCACTATTCATGACAGGACCACCTCTTGCTCTGATGTAGTCCGCGATTTTGATAGGTTTTAAGACGCTCAATCACATCCGTGGAGATAGGTTAGTCATCCAACGGAGAGACAGACCACACCGAGCTTCTGCGCAGGACAAGTGGTTCGGGCGAAAAGTATCCAGAGATCTCACAAAAGGTTTCAAGTTTGATGAAATTGTCTGAGTAACACGAATGTCGTGGGGAAGTTGATTCGGCCTTGACACTGACATTGGCAGAAATTCCGATGGAGTTGTGGGAAGCCGTACTCTATTTTGGGTGGACAGCAAGGTTTCTGGGGACAAAGAACCGCTCGGCTTAAAATAGGTTACCCAGAGGTGAAAGTTACCTATAGATATTGTAGAACGAAAAGATGGATTTTTCTACGAGTAAGTACATGGCTTTAATATCTACGAGCCATGTACCAGAAAAGTAAAGTAGCGGATGAGATAACTAACAACATAAACTTTGCTGGAGAGTGCACGTCCCTATCACGATTCGGCTTACTAAGTCCGATATTATTCCAACATGACCTACTAGAGCTTACCGCCTTTACCGCGATTGACAGTCCCCTTGTTCCTTGATAAGACCATAAATGTGTCGCGGCACCAATAAGCTTCTCACTGCATGAACGACCTTGGGTAGATCTGGTCAAGTTACCCTGGAATATTCTTCACACTGAAGTTCCTGAATGAAATGACGTCCAGATATCACGATTTATCAACGAAAAGGGTCAAGGGGAGATTACCCCAGTTCTCATAGAGACCTATGAAAAGATTCACACCTCCTCGATCTTTCTTGAGCTGGCCGTATCTTGTGCACGGTCCAGCTGAAGTATTATGAATTGAAACATTCCACGGTACTAAAGTTTGCGTGTAGGTGAAAAGAAGATATATTATTATTTTTAATGTTGGATTATTAAATAGAGTTCTAACTACGCTTGATTGAGAAAGGAAAGGAGGAAGAATGGAGAGTGATGGAATGGAGACAAGGAATTGGAATGATGGGCTGACATCATTTGATTGATGTCAGCCTGGTGCGGCAGTTCTGCTCGACAGGTACTAGCTATGGATTGTCCTCACTACGATGTTCCTTGTTCGACCCGCTTGGATCTTGAATCGAGTGTATGATGCGCATGAATCCCTATTTTTTTTTAGTCAAGATGTATTTTTGTCTCAGTGCAAGGTACAAGATTCGTTGAAAAATAACAGCATTGACATGTACCACGTGAGGTGTATAGCTGGCATGAGAGGCCTATCTCACTTGATCCAAGGATGAGCTTGAGAATCATCATTCATAAATAACGCCCGTGCGATTGTAAGGATTCTACTGCTAGGTTGGAACAATGCTCTGAGTGTCATCTGGGGAATAGCCCCCGTGGGATTCAATCATAAAGGGCAATTGTCTCAGACGTCACCGTGGTGTGAACGACTGAGGTGTTTCTGCATCCAATATGTGATATATATAGAGAGAGATTTGCTAAGGGGATTGGGTACCCTCAAGGGTCCGTTGGCAGACTGCTGGTGCAACGGGTGCGGTACTCACTGTGTCAGTCCACTTCAATAAATCAAGGGGGTGTCAATTCAAGCCTTACTAGCACAGTTGTCATCTAAGTCACATTTACTTTGACTTGCATGATTCTGCAACAAAGTGTTTGAATATACTAGGGTATATCAGCGAATCACCAGACTTCAAATATGATGCAAGGAGAATCCCAGGGCTCAGTCGTCACTCTGTCAATAAATCGGGCCGACTGCTCCAGAACTCATTGTGGATGATATCGCAGTGTAGTAGAACTATTCTGGTCATCTTTTGTTTCGGTTTGGCTCTCGATTTTGCCTTTGCCTTGTTATGTGGTTTTGGGTGGACATGAGTCGGTTCTTGGTTCAAAACTTCAGAAGTTGGAGCTAGACATGTCATTGGTGATTGACGTGCACGCATGGTCGAATCAATTGGAGTGCCGACGGCGATAAATATAGAATTATGTTGATCTTCTGCTTGATCTACCGGTATATGGAACGAAGACGACAAAGTATTTTGAGGTACGAGAGCGGAAGTGGAACGGATATCCGGTCCTTCAAGGCAGTGATCTTCATTGACAATATCTTCCCGAATAAGAATGCTTCCCTTGCGAAAGCGGGAATGAATTGTATTGTAGTTAATGTTGAAGCGGGAGAAGAGGATCTCGTTCTTGTCTTTAGAAAATGTGCCCTACAATGAGGTGCAGAAAATCGGAAAGCAGGATGAGTTCAGATGAAAGAGGAGCAATAGGAGGGAGAATATTGTACACACACGGAGAGTGGCATGAGCTTCAGTTGTGGATTGTCCACCTTGTTGTACTAGAGCCCAGAAAGTAGTATTATAGAGATTATTGATATGTGCTGGAGAGTATTGAGTCATTAGGGTAAGAGTGAATGAAAATAAGGCATGTACTATCAGCCTGTCTCCAAGAAAAGTAATCCTTAACTGTTTTCTCCGTGGGGTAGCAGATAATCCGTCCGTCGAACGAAGGAGGGTACCGAAGTAGGGTATCGGGGAAGTATCTTGACCAATAGAAGACATAGGATGAGGTAAATTGTGAAGTCAGTGTGGAGACGATCTTCGACTGCCGACGATTGTAAATCGTTGTCGATTTTTTCAAAAGAAAACTGATAGCAAACAAGTTGAGTCGGGACCTAACTAGGCGACCTCAAACGTGCCTATATTCATCAGACTCTCCAAATGCCAATACAATGTCTGGATAGAGTTCCATCGTGTCTCGGGCAGCATGATCCATTAATTCAAGAGCTCGTACGTCATTTGGTTTTGCAAATTTGTGAGCTTCGGAGAATCTGGGTCTTTGTCTGTTGATAATCCTATAGGGACTATATCAAGCTTACCTGTGGAAAGCATGTCCATCTACCCTCACAACCAGGAATGTATCCGGCAGCAGAGGATCAGGTAGCTCAAAATTGCGAACATATGCATACTGGGTGTTAGCCATCGTCAAAACAAAAACAGCAGAGATAAGATTACAATAAACATAGATTAGATAAGATATTTCAGATGACCAGTCCCTTGACCACCTGAATATTATTCAGACTAGCCCCGTGTCCATCCTCGATCAGAGTTTACTGGGTTCAGACTTTAGAAAACAAGTCCCTTCCAAGGTAATTTGCGCCGCATATTCTGCAATCTATACCGCCGGCCATCGCCACCGAGTGGCTCCAAAGGACGAGTCATGTTCGCCCGTCTTTTGCAAAGCCTACCAAAAAAGGAATTTCTATTTAGATCACATCATAACGCATTGACCAAACACGACTCCTCGTTGTCTTCCATCCTTCACCTCAAGGTAAACACATTTCTTTCTTGCAAACCCCGTCTCAATCTCCCCTTATTGTACAGGAATATCTTCATGAGTACCACAGCTAACTCTTACTACTTCCGTCGTCGTGCCATCGGCCGGGCGGCTTCTCCACCCACCTGGGCATGCTATGAGGAAATCCCTTACGACGATGATTACAGTACCAGCTGCTCGGAGGAGAACTCTTGCTCTGAAGACGACGAGGATTATAATCGACATCTTGAACATTCAAGCGATTCCGAAGAGAGTGAGAGTGGAAAGAAGACGGTAGTGCGAGATCGGAATGTGGCTCACGAAAATAATGCTCCTGTCATGAATATTGAAACGGAAGTTGCTAGACCCACAGACGCTGTTGTGAAAGAAAAAGAGAAAGAGACACAAAAAGATATCAAGGGTAAACAGCGTGCCGCAGATCCTGAACCAGAGTCCGCTCGGGGACGCAGGCACAGGAAGAAAGAACACCGACCGACTTGTACCCTCAGGCCTATCTTGACTATCCATCGTAGCCAAGGTTTCGTCTGGAACCAGGTATAGATTTTTCTTCAACCAACACTAGGAATTTTAAACTTGAATTCTTGAATAATTTCAGGATCTGTTCATTCCGCCATACGCCAAGGACAGATGTACGTTTTTGTTTCTTTATACTTGTCGAGTGTCAATGTTCACTATCTTACGTTGTCTCTTAATCTCCTTTGGCTTTATTGATATCCCCAAGATGTCGCTTCGACCTCTCCTCCAAATGCTCGGGGCTTTCTCTCTTCCAACTCCTCCAATGCCGACTATGAAGTTGAGGTTGTCGAGATCCGAGTCAAGGAAGGCGAGCTGTTTCATTGAATCATAGGAGTGCATCATCTGGCATTCTATCCCTCCAAAGTTTCATTTCATTGTCTCTCTCAATTAGCATAGCATAGGCCAATCAACTTCTCTCGTTCTTTCCTCTTGTTGCTGTTTACCATTTCTCTGCGAGTTCCCTCTTTTGTCATTCTGATTTCATATTGTGTTTGTATTTATCTTCTCGTTTAGTTTTCGTACTCTTCCCAGCTCATTCCTGCAGTCATTCCTGCAGTCAATCTGTGCAATTTACTTGATCTTTTAGATATCAGCACAACAGCTGAGGGAGCAAATGACATCAATTGATAGACAACATATTTTTGTTCATCCATTCGTCCACACACTCCTATGGTATCAGAAGAAAATGATTAGGCTCCAGAACCCCGTAGAAGTACAAGCCAGTGATCAACAATGCACAATGCACAGAGCAGGAGGAACCAATGTCAAGAGTGCGCTACTTCAGCTCACGGTCACCTATAACCTTCTGGCCGTCATTGATAAGCTGGGTTTTTGCAGTCACCAGTGCTTTTTCACGATCCTTGAGTAAATCCTGATGGCTGGAGAGGTGGCCCTCGAGAGCTTCAAAGAGCTCTTCCTTCTGACTACAAACAAGAATCGGCAATGAGAAAGAAGCGGCAAGAGATTTACACACTTAATGAAATCTATCGTCTTTGCAGCCAGAAAATAAACTCAGATCATTGGCGAACAACATATAGACGAGATAAAAAAAACCTTTTTTATCATACTTTTCAGTCGATCCATGAGTTCTATCAGGAAAATGTGTCAGTGCAGGTAGAGCAGAATGAGATAGCCTCTGCCTAGTACCTTCACCACCTACTATCCACTCTTCCTTGGACGTCGCTTGCCAAATGTTTATGCGATTATGGAAATGTTCTACTTGATTTCGAAACAATTTATCGCCCTCAAGGCCACAGAGGTCCTGCCAAAAATCAGTCTGGGGCAGAACCGGCTGCTGGTGTAAGTTTCCCCCAAGATGGTCCCCAGAGGCTGAATTTGAAGGATGGAGAGAGCGTCCAGAAGCCTTTACCTATTAGTGAAAAGTATGACAAGAGCAAACAGAAAGCAGTACTGAGTTGCGCTGGCGCTTTGCAGACTGATCTGTGTCACCTTCAGTGGCATAGCGTTCCCGAGAGTGTTTCCTATTAACTGAAGTCTGTTGTTGTGCAAAAAGTTGGTCATAAGGGTTATCCATAGTATGATTCTGGGGGAAAACCCTTTGAGGACCAGTAAAACTAGACTCCAGTCCATGCCCTTCTGTCAGAGCTTGTCCATTCCCGCGTCCATAAGGAGTAGATGTCCTGAATGAACTCATGCAGCCCGCATTAATTTCATCTGAGCTGCCCGAAGTCTCGGGCGATGGCTGTTGACGAACAAAAACTCCACAGTTCTGGCGTTTATGTTGTAGAGGATCGGGTATATGCGCATTAGAAATATCGAAGGAGTCCAAGGATTCGTCTGGCGACATCCCGCGCGGCAAACTAATATGAACAGGTAAAGCAGGAGCCTTGAACCCAATATCTGGCGTTGTCAGAATCGGCGGTTTCTCAATGGATGCGCGGATGGGCTTAGGGATCACAATTTTATCGGCATATCCAATAGCACCGTTGGTGCTCAGCTGCTTGGAACCAGGGGCGGTTGTCTTTGGGCGACCAATACTTGCCCCAGCAAGCTGGAATATATTCTGAGGTGCTAAAGTGTTTCCATGAGAGGAGGTTCGGTGAGCCATGAGTCCTGGTAGGGGCAGGACCGAGTTCTCCATCCCAAGAGGAACTTCTAGATCTGGGTTTGCAGAACGGTGTAAGGGATTACCTTGGTTTGGAATAAATCCAGGTACATTCAAAGAGGTAGAAGAAGACCCTGGCTGAGCGAGGGGCATGAATGGAGTTCGCACGCTCATGGTAGTTTTAGTTGAAGATGTCCAGGACTGAAATCAATTTGATAAATAGTGTTTGTATATATTTATCAATTTGGGATTCTAATCACAATTATATTTAAATTATATTTTATGGTGACTGCCAGTCTCCTTCGTATACGGCCTCTCTGCAACAGTTCCCTCTTCTGCCGTGCTAAACATACCATTACTGCTCTACCATCTCCTAAAGATGTCAAAGTTCTTGAGACTCATGATGACATGATCGATGCGACCTGGTGGGCAACCAGATTCAGTGCAGTTGCTATACCTCGAAGCCGTGTCGATCTTCAATTCGCAAAAAGTTCAGGACCAGGTGGCCAGGTCCGTCAATAAATTTTGTAGAAGAAATTTCTTTCCCCTGAATTGCTTTGCAGAACGTTAACAAGGTCAACACGAAAGCAATTATCAAATGCTCTCTCGATAGTCCTTGGATCCCACCTTGGGCCAAGGCTGATCTCATCAAATCTGTGAGCCCATCAGCTGTCGCCACCATGATGTCTGAATGAGATTATCTTTAGCGTCACTATGCTTCTTCATCACATTGTCTTCAAGTTACGTCGACCTTGACGCGATCGCAGGCCCAGAACGCTGATGATTGTTTAACAAAGATTCTTTCACGCAGTCGTTTTTGTGGTTTGTTCTCAAGGGTGCATGACACAGCTTCATGATATCATCCTATCCGCGGCAAAGGCACATATCAAGCTCGAGCCTTCGCTGGAGCAAAAGAAAAAAGTAGAGAAGCATCAAGCTGCAGAAAAAGCAAGACAGAAATTTGAGAAGATGCGAAGAAGCGATGTCAAGCGATCCCGCTCAGACAGCGGGTGGTAACGATGACAGGGAAAAATAGGAGGTAGGTAACTTTGTCAAAAAAGCATATTCTCAAGTTCTCAATGGCTAGCAGCCGTTGCCGCTTCTGATCATTTCACAGTGACCAGTCTATTTACATCGGGATTGCTATCTTTGTTATAGACGCTGCAGCTAACGGCGCACCACTTACCCTGCTCGCAGCGAGAAACAATCATGCAATCTAAAGGGAATCGTACCTAGACTCTAGTGCTGTATCTCGAGCTTATGACTGTATTAAGACGAAAACATTCAAGTCTGATAACTCTTATGGTACCAGTCATTTGATCGAAAACTGTATGAAAAGGATAAATAATTAATCTACTTAAGCGGAAATTTTAAATAACTGCGTGGAAGCAGGATAGGGTAAGACGGCTCTTAACAGTAAACCTCAAAAGGTTTTGATGAGCCAACGTAAACACCGGTCAAGTCTTCTCGTTATTGGCGAGTAGATAACAGAGGATTTGCAGTAGTCATCCCTTTTCTCTTACGCACTGACGCAAAGAGCTTGATCATAACCATGTGGCAATTGTCCTCCGTGCTATCTATTGTCACCACATGTTTTCTGGACTTTCTTGAATACTGAAAGTGTTTATAGGAATCATCCAACGACAATGCATGTTATTAAAAAGCTGCTGGCGCTCTGGTCCATCATTTGCCCATAGTTCAGAGAGGATTTGTATTTCTATGTTATATGAATGGTCCAGCTCCCATGATATTTAGCACCCAAGTCTATCCTGTCAGAATGCATGTCAAGACACAGTCAGTGTGTAAGCACTAAGCAACCATCCAATTAATACATTTTCTTGGCTGGCGAGCCATTCTGAACAGTCCGATCCTCGAGTTATATTTGTTCCAGTCAGCCTTCTAGCAAAGGTGGGAAAGATCAACACGGAAAATCTATAGGGCATGACAGGGTTATTAAAGGGAAAAGCCATTACAGAGTTGACTGTATTTCGACTTTCGCCCTAGTGTACTTTTTGACGATCAAGATTGGTAAGTTACATAAAATTCTGGTTATGGTGATTTCCAAGCGATCTGGTCGGAAATAGGGAGCAGTGGCAGTCAGGAGGGATGAACTTATGGCTTTTTATAGGAACAATAGAAATCGTTTACAGGGAAAAAAGATAAGACGGGAAACTAGTGTGCCACGGCCCTATCATGAATACTGCCGATAGTATCGCACGATGAGCACTAGTCACCTCTTCTAAAATAATTTACTCGGAAATATAGTGCTGAGCTCTTCTTATTTTAATCATCCCCGGTAGGAAAAAGGTATATCAATGAAAGGGACACGACGGATGGAACACAAAAGTAAAAAAAATAGAATAGAAGAGATGTGACTAGTATTTGAATCAAGTAACGGAAAATTTTTGGGCCAAAATGCAGTGGGTTGGATGAGAGGTATAAAATACAGGGATGAAAAATAGCATAACACAATTCATTCTTTTTTGAATGCATCGGGATATGGCTTGATTGAGAGAGAAGTTTCCTTCTTTTTTTAGTCCGAAGCACGAAGTCGGAGCGGGATGACAAAAATTAAAATGACGTCAAAAGGGAAGTTGACAGAGAACACTGTGCATTGCAGTGTTCGGAGAGCAGGCCTTGGGAGAAAGGGAGTAGTTGGCAGTAAAGCTATTGTGGGCAAACCTAAAAAGGAAGTCAAGTTTGGATACAGGGGTGATGGCCGATAAGGTATAATTACCCCGATCCGGCGATCATTACGTATCGAGAAACCTTGTCACATAAAAGGAATATTTCATTAAGAGGAAGCAAAAAACTAGATAGGACAAAGAAAGGGAAGACATGATCAGACGTGCATCGCAAACGGATAGCCACATGGTATTTGATCAACGACGCCTGACCGGTCACACAACGCCCGACGCCAGCTACCGAAAACAAAAGATAAAAGGCGGGTTCGAGGCTGCTGTGGAATCGACCTCTCGTCGCTCCTCTGCACGTGCTTCAGACATCCACGTGATTATGTTCCATAATCTGGTGAGCATGTCTGGTCATGTGTCCGTGTAATGTGGCGATTCACCCTTGTGGGTCTGTGTTTGCCACTCTCTGGGTCTCCTTTAGAAAGCTTTCGCCCTGCCAGCCTACAGTTCTTCCTCTCCACAGGGCTCGGAACTTGTGACGTTTGCGGCATCTGCCTCGGGCAATGCGTTTGTGAGAGCAGGCTTGCCCATAAACTCGCTCGCCACAAGCAACGAACCCTATCTACCATCTAGGCAGCTCTATCCGCCGACGGGCAATCCGAGCCCTTTAAATTACTTGGTCGCACCGGAATGTATTTCAGTTCAGACGGATAACCTGACTGACTACCTCTCCGATGGACCTTATATTCCACCCAATTTTCATCACCCACCGCCGCTTACCCTACAGAATAATCATACACCGCTGCTTTCCTCACAGAATAATCACCCACCATTGCTAATCTCACCAAATGGGTATGACCGATATGACTCTCCGTCTCCGCGGCTTATATCTTATCCGCCCTCTGCCCTTCCAATTCAAAGAGACCTCCCAGAGCCGTTGATCTCTTCTGACAGTAGCGTCACACTAGATTTGGCACGTCAAGCGCCGTCTCAAGCTGACTTTCAGTCTGATAACGCCCCTTCATCCATCCCTGACCCCCTCCCACCCCTTTGTACGCGTCCGGTCAAGGAAAACCGCTATTCAGACAAAACTAGTGACTCTAGTAGTCCTTTAAAGCACTGGAATGAGACGGACAAATATCTCAGAAACCAGATTGGAATCCCAGAGGGAACTCGTGTCGACTTATGGGCATTACCAGATCCCCCACTTGGTCAGAAACCCCAACAACCTCTTCCTATCCTTGTGAAACTCGCTATCCACGGTTGTGAAAAGGGCATGCTGACGTTACAAGAAATTTACCAGGCCTTGGAGAACCGGTTTGAGTATTTTTCTTTGCTGCAAAATACGGCCTGGAAGGTTTGTAGCCTTCTGATGTTGATCGTGATAGAACCTCGGCTCTGACTCTTTAGCCTGCGTCCGTAGAACTCTATCAGGCACAATCTCTCCCTTAATCAAGTTTTCCGCTCATGCGACAGACCGATTACCGAACCCGGCAAAGGTCGCTATTGGTCCCTTGACATATCCAGGGGTGAGGGTTACAAACGAGAACGTCGGCGTAAGAGAAGAAATACTGCTCCATACAATGGTACAAGAGACCTTCCTGGTGGTATCGGAAATCGTCTCAATTCTGGGGACTCGTCTGACCCTGACGAAGAGATAGTTGCCACAGGAGGACGTGTAGCGGCTGTCAAGACTTCGAAAAGAGGACGTAAACGTGGTCCTTATTCTAGGGTTAAAGCTGGCCGACCTTCTGTCCCTGGATCAACTGGTATCACCGCTGGAGGAGTTGCGGCCGCGACTTTTGTCGCCTACCAACCTGATGGCAGTGATTCTCCCGCTTCACCTGCATCTCATACGGGAGTTCCAGCTACACCGGGTTCTGCCGAAGCTATTGGTTCAGGCCCAAGGAACTACCGTTTCAGGACAACTTTTGCTGAACATTGTCAGGCAGTGGATGTCTCACCTGCTCCCACCTCATCTGTGACATCTGCATCTCACTTATACCAGGAGGAGAGGGATATTCACCCTACCGTGCCTGCAACATTTCCATCTCCTTCGCCATATTATGGGATGTATTTCAATCGCGTTCTCGCACAGTCTGGAGAGATCTCGTTGGCCATGCCGAGTACTCTTGTTCCGCGGACACGGGTGGGATATCTAAATCCTGTTGGAGGCATCATGCGACGTGGAAGAACCGCAAGCGTGATATCGATATCATCGGATGAGATGTCGAGCCCCGAATTGGGCGAGAGAAGGTTGGGGATTGTTGGGGGGACAAGCGGAAGTGAAAGTGATCAGTGATGAAATGTCAATTGGAAACGTTCGTCTCTCGAAAAATTGTAAGTGACGGATATACTATTTAAAATGCGCTGTGTGCTGATAATTTTTCGATTTCTGGGATCCAGGGCCTCGCTTTGCTTTGTTTATAATGTGAATGTCACTTGGGAGTGCGTCCGCAATGTGCTGCATCATCATCCGTGTCATCGCGAAATCGTACACCGATACCTCCTCGCATTTCTTATCATATTGCCCGTAACCGTTTTTGTGCATGAGATCTAGTTGAAATGTTGTTATTGCTTCCGCTGTGCTGCTCTCGTTGCTCGTCGTGCTATCTTTGCCGTATTTGCATTGCTTACATGCAGTCTCTATCCGTTGCAGTCTGTTAATTTGTCATCGTTTTTTGATTCATACCACCCTACTTGTTTTCGTATTCTACCTGATTTAGCAAAGCAAGGATATATATATATTTGTGTAAATAACTTGCCATCTTTGCGCATAATTTGATTTTCTGAAGATTGATGAGTTTTTTCCTATCCCCTTTCCCTCTTAGAAGATAGGGGCTGAATTTCTGCTCACAGGGGATAAAGAGAGGATAAAGAGGGTTGGGATGGCCTCTTTCGTTACCATGGTACTCTTGTGACTGTGATATTTTCTACTATCCAATTATCACTATGAAA
>Ga0153987_1000316_pt1 | contig 16482 bp, 12 predicted proteins | sample TSNC071MetaG_FD_102279 | JGI IMG/M metagenome (GOLD analysis project Ga0153987, IMG submission 102279) | Attine ant fungus gardens microbial communities from North Carolina, USA - TSNC071 MetaG | ecosystem: Host-associated > Fungi > Mycelium > Unclassified | place: USA: North Carolina, William B...
CACAGACCATCTACTTTCTGTATATAAGGCTCTCCAGTCTGAGGATTAGACCTCAGACTTAACAACATCTTTTGTTACTCGTCTTAACTCTGCTTTATAAGCTTTACTTTGTTGAAACTATCTTCAAGTCAATCACAAACCAAGTAAGTAACCATTTGTGATAAATTGTTTGAAAAGATGATTTATGATATCCAAGTCAAAGTCTAATTTTAAGTCCATTGTTACTTTTGTGATCTGTGGCTCATCCTCTTCTGAATATATATCATATATGTCAGCAACTGACTTACTTTTTGATCCATTTTACACTTTTGGTGCATTAATTGATGCTTCTTGTCTTGTTTTCCATAACAATAATAGTCTTCTACTTCTTCTGAGCCATTTTTCCTTTTGAGGAACAACTCCTCACAGACTTACTTCTTGTCACAGACAGTCATACTATTCATAGGACTGTTCTAGTATGACTCTTTCATGTAACACATAGTTACCTTGCCTTGTAACACCTCTATGAGCACCATGACTCACACTAGTTACTGTAGTTACAAGTTCATGCCACAGGTAAACTATAAATGCAAGAGAAGAGAAGAGAAAACAGTAGTTCTTTCCTTTCTTTTTATCCTTCCCCTAATTCTAATGTTTCCTGAGTAGATATTCTAGAGCAAGGTCATATCCTGACCAGAGGCTTAGGTGAGCAAACTAGCCAGGCTTGTAAGCTGGCCTGCTAGAATTGACCAAGGTCTTGTTGTGCTTCTTTTTGTATAACTCTTCTGAAATCCTTAACCAGAGCCTCTTGTAGGAGATTATAAGAGTTCAAACCCTGAGTTAGGTCTAAACACTACTCTCTATCAGAGTTGACAAAGAGAACTTGTTAGAGTCCTTGCTTTATTAGGTCTGACTACTTATATATATTCTTGTTGGTCTATGCACCTCTTATCCTGCACTCCCAAACTTATGTGTAACATTGAAAGGTGCAAAAGGGAGTTTGCACTGTGATAGGCAAAAGTAAAAGGGTGGTGGCAGCTCCCAATTGCATACTAAAGGTTTGTAGAGGAGAATGTCAAAAGTGGGGTGACAGAAAGAAATTAAAAGTATAAAGCACAGCTTATCTTGTAAGTTTAAAATGGGCATGGAGATTGTAAGATTGATCTAGATTGTCCTCCTATAGTGTCCCTTAGGTGTCAACCTTTACACACTGTAGCAAGCTCATTAGCAAGAGTAGTCAATAAACCAACTCATGGACCTTACTAATCTCAACCAAGTCCACATCTGCACCTCCAGCCTGAACCTTATAGATGTGATGGAGTCTGAGTCAATGGCTACCCAGGCTTTCCCAGTCTGCTATTTTGCCAAAGGTCATCCAAGTGACTGCTAGGATTCTACCTCTAGACTAAGTATAGAATATAGTACAAAGTAGGCCCTAGCCCAGACATCCCACCAAGATTATACTCTTACTTGCTTCTAGAATTGCATTTCACAATCCTAAGAGCTTTAGAGATGAAGGCAGGTGCCAAGGAGGCTCTCTTCTTATCTCTCCACCCTAAAAGATATATTAATTTACAATTCTTCAAGACTCAACCAAAGTTAAATATAGAAAAGGAAAACACCTCTCTCTCTCTTGGCTTCTTACCCTTTCCCATACCTTGGACCCATCCGGCCCATCAGTGCCCTCTCCTTTGACAGCTCTACTAACACCAATCCCAACTATGTGCTCCCATTCTACTTCAACATCTCACCTACTCATCTCCTCTACCACTATGGGGGATGGAAAACAAAAGACTTTTACTGTAACACTGAGTTATGTCAAAATCACAACTTCAGGCATCAATTGTGCACTAAAGAATACAAGGGAAGATAAATCACGAAGTAGAAAGGGTATTAAAAAGAGTATATGATTATGCAGCTTTATAAAGTATTGATAACACAGCCAAATAATGGAAATCTCAATCTAGATCCATTCTGCAAGTATTGCTCCTAAGAGTATCAACCTTTATACACCCTAAGCTACTCCACTAGAAAAGATAGTTAATGGACCAACTCATGGGCACCATTACACTCCTATGTTTTCCTATCCATACTTCTATACTAAACCTTATAGGTGTAATATGATCTAGAGCATATACTGAGCTAAGCTTTTCTAGCCTACTACCCTCTCTGAAACAAACCCAAAACTCATGTATTCTGTTTCTAGTATTGGGTTATGGGTATATTTGTGTTCTATCCTCTCTGAGACACCCTACAATCATTCCAGCATCATTGTGAGCTGCATATGCACTATCTAGAAAAGCTTTGAGATAGAAACAAGAGCCAGGAAAGGACTTGTTTACACCTCTAACTCCCTGATTTTTATTATTTAATTATTTAAATAAAAATTAATCCTTTGTGAATGGTTATTTTTATTTAAAGTAGCTTAAAGTAGTTATGTTCTACGTAATTTACTTAAATGGATAAATTATATAATTACAAATGTTCAGACTCAATGGAAACTATATCTGGAACTACTTTTGGTGCTACTTACGCATTCTCTGCCATAGTACTTGTCTGAAACCCATAGCTAACACGGTCTCTTCTCCATCACCCCTGCTATCAATCAGGTTTCATTTCTCTGGCTACCATCCTTCCAGAACCTTCTCCTGCCTTCTGCTTTAAGGATCTTCTTTCTTCTTTGTCCTAGAACTATATGACATACTTTCTAAATGTCCTGGAGTTTCCTAAGTTCTTCCATCTATGTTTATATTTAGAGTTATAATATTGATGGGATCAGAGAAGTTTGATAGACTCTCTGATTAGCCCTTTGGAGTTCCTTTATCTCTAAGTTCAATTTTGCCTATATTTCCAATGTTACTTGTATTCTCTATTCTAAGTCATGTCGATCTAGAACCTGACCTATAGGGAAATATTCAGTTACCAAGTGCTAGTATGCTGTTTTGGCTCTCAAGGTATTTGTGTTGTAAGTGACCCTTTTAGTAATAATGATAATTGACTAGGTCTACTTATAAGGGATAGTAGAGGTTTCTAAAGCGAGTTACAAGAGCTAACTTGTGGTTATCAATCATCTAATGTTACTTTTTTGCTGAATTTTTGTATTAGGTGTAACACTGCCATCTTCAACTTCTAGAACCGATGTCTTTCTCTCCCAATCCTATCCTAGATTCTACTCTGCTCACATGTGGATCCTTTCTGCACTGTTATTATCATATGTCCCGTCCACTGTCAAGGTGTGTCTATCAGTAAGCAGGTCAACAGGCCCCACGCATCTTTGAGTTGCTGGTCTATCTTCAGGTTTGTCTAGGTTCAATCTAGATTAAATTCAGTTAGTCTAACAGAGACTTGCCTGCTTCTCTGCCCTATGGAAGGCTAGTACTATCCTTCTACCATTCTCCAGTACACAGCAGTTCTGCAGTCAGTCCATGTGTGTGTTCAATCTAGACTCTAGATCATATTTAGGGTTTGTAAGAGGCCTCTAGAGTGATCCTACAGAGTGAACTTGAGGGTACTATCTGCTCTTTGCTACAGTTTAATGGAATTTTGAATTCTGATGTAACAACATGACATGTAACAGGACCTTTGATGTGATCTTGTCAATCCTCCTGTCACATTGGTGTGACATACTTTTCCCATGCTAAGAATAGAAAAGAAAAATAAAGGAAAAGAAAAATAAGAAATGGACTTAGCCAAAAGATAGTCCACAATACTAGTATAGCTTAGAATAACAGTAGGTCCTTTGCTCTCCTTTTACTGCCTATGTTGTTATGATTTGCCTTGGACAGGCCTTCTGACATCAGGAGTCAGCAGCTGTCACTGATGGACAGCTGTAGGAGATCAGCAGTGACACCCTGGGAGGTGTTTAAATATTAATAGGACAATATAGGAATGGTTATGTCATATACAAAACATGAACACACAACAGATGGACAGTAAATACATGACATCAGATAGACATGGGAAATACAGCTAATAATAGAGTACCTAGTTGCATGTGATACCTAGTAGATTTCTTGTATAAATAGATAGAGAATACTAGAAGGACTCTTGTTGAGTTCTCGTTAATTATCCCAATCTATGAGTGGCGCTCCTTCTCTTCCTATATTCAACTAAGTTTCTTCTTTGGCACCACTGCTGCTCACGGTTAGTCACTAACATATGTCAGATGCTTATCCAAGGCAAGTCATAACACTCTAGTATTTATACAATTTCTGGATGGTCTATGCATCTATCTTCCATAGTTATAAAATGCTTCTAGAATGTTCTATGCTTATATAATATTACATGACTGTCTATTTATAGTTCAAGTCCATTTAGCCTCTAGATATTCCCTAGAAGGTTTTGGAAGGCCAGAGAAGTATTCTATTTTGGAACTGTAAAGACTTAACCCTATAATAGGTCTTATCCCACTCTAAGTTGGAGTTGACAAAGAGAGTTCATTAAGAGTCCCTGCTGGATTGGTCTATCTACTTATACAAGTGCTACTTGGTCTGTGTACTACTTTCCCATGCTACCATGTGATGTTGTGACTTGTGACAAGTCTTGTGACAAGACTGTAACATAACTTCCTTATGTAATATATGTGATGTCACACATGTGTGACATATATTCCTATGCCTTGATCTCAAAAGAAATAAAAATAAAAATGAAAAGGAATATAAATATAGACTTAGCCTTGAAGGCCCAAAGTGTCATTTTATGACAGGGACTGTCTCATAACAGTACACTGTAATATCTTAGTCTGTGGATTAATGTCTATACCCTCTATACCATCTCCCTCTCACTTGTAATCTACTCATCTTACTATCTCCTTCTCAAAATCCATGACCACACTGTGACAAAAGATCAGGACACAACACATAAGTTAAAGCCAAGGTTGTTCCATCTCCTTGTTATTATCTCCATTGACTCCAAGTGACCTCAAAAACTATTGGACTTGGTATACTTTTCTCTCATCTTCTTTTCAGTAGTGTACTTGTTATCACTTTATCCCTCCAGACAATCACCTCTGGAGCCCAGAGACATATTTATTTATTCCTTTTATTTTATTCATTTTCTGCACTACTCTGTTCCTCCCCTCTATGACACTTTGTAATCTAACCAAATTACTTTGTACAACAGTTTGCAAGCTCTCTGGCAGTCAATTTTAGAGTCAATTATCCTGGAGAATTCATATTCAGGTTCTCCATTGACAATTACCAGAGCAGATGAAGGTTTGGAGTGTGGTACAAAAGTGTTTGGGGTAGCTGGTTCAAGCATAGAGATGTGGAAAACTAGGTGAATGGCCCTTATGAGATCCAGAGGGCAGATGGTAAAAGACTATGGACTAGGTTGTATGTTAGTTTGTCTTTTGGCTTTAGGGTAATATCTGGAGGTTAATAGTGTTGTAAATTTGCAGGTTTGGCTTGGAATGAGTAAAGAATGGTTCTGTTGCAAACCAGTAAGTATACACAATTGAACTACTAAGTTAATATAGTAACTAAAAAGATTCTTAGAAAGTTCTCAAATGTTTGGCCAGATCATAATATCAACTTGATATCACAACAAATAGGCAAGTCTCTTTGACAATACCATATGTTATGGATTTTGCTGCAAACTTTGGTATTACAGGATGGGACTACGGGTTTTATTAAAGGTGGAAGGAGGAGGACTATAGATTTTATCAAGAGTGGGAGGAGGAGGACTGGCTGCTAGAAGAAACAGAGGAGGGAGATGAGATAACTGAAGAAGATGTTGGACCTTCCTTGGACAATCAAATGGACTAATCTTGGAGCAAAGACTCTTTGGAAAATTGTCAGACTAGACATTATTAGATAATGACTTGGACTAGTGACATTGTTACAAGTAAAGCTTTAGCAGATAGTAACTTGTAACAAATACTGACTTGGACTAGTAACATTGTTACAAGTAAAGCCTTAAGGAACAGTAACTTGTAACAAGCTAAAATAGTATAAATAAATCCAGAAAGAGAGGGGAACAACAAGTTCTCTCTTTCTGAGGTTCATCTGGAATCTAGTTCTTTTTATCCTCTGTGCTCTCTTAACTGTCCTTGGACTACCTTGAAGAGTACAAACTAAAACTTGCTCTCTCCACATATCTGATATATTTCTATTGAAAACCTTGATTGGACTCTCTTCATAGAGAGAAGCATAGGGATATCAAGTGTTGACACAAGCTATTAGCTCGACTCAGTTTGACTAGTGGTTTAGAGTCTTAACACCATATCATTCCTCACTGGTAATCCTAATGTCTTCTGTTTTGACTTAAATGTGATCATCAACCTATATAATATGACTTCTTTTACTCTTCCATAACCCTTTTTTTCTTGTTATTTTCTATATTTCTTCCTCTTTCTATTTTAGTTCACCTGTACTGCCATGGTCTACCTACATGTCCCATGTAATAAATTGTTGATTTTTTTTGACAAAAATAGCCACTTAGCTATACTTCATCACCTCCTTATGTATTTCTCCTTTTCTTTTCCTTTTTCTCTAAATTACTAAAATAGCTCCTTGGTCTATCATGGCCTGTCACCGCACTCTGTAATAGATTGATGATTTTTAAAAAAAGAGAAAAAGGTAGATTGGTAAATGATTAGTAAATAACCATTCGTGGGAAATATTGTTTGATGTTTCTTTAATGTCCGCATCTCTGAGCGACATGCGCGCCTCAACTGAGGAGGAGGAAGATCAGCATCCCACTCCGAGGATGAACACAACCACCACTCCAACTCCGAGCCTGGCTGGGCGTCTGCGCGAACTCATTCAGCTCGTCCCTAATGGCAACCCTACCGTCCACCGGCCACCCTCCCCTGTTCTTCATGAATCTGACTTTGAGGCTGATTCAACTTCCGGTGGACATAGTCATGCACGCGAATCTTTGCGCGATATCTTCTCCAAGGCCCTCAGAGAACCTGGTAACACACCACAGAAAGGCAGGCCCAGAAGGGATTCTGACTCCACCGCCAGCGAGAGTGATGCTCTTCCTGACAGTTCGCGAAATCAGCCTGATTTGAAGGGAAAGAAGAAAAGCGTGAACAACGGCCACTCGGTCCACCCTCTACGTAAGTCACATGTCTCTCTGCTTTCTTATCTTGCCCTCACTGGATAAAAGACTCTGCTAGTCGTGATCTACAATATCTTGATTCTCAAAAACATACCATTCTTCGATCTTCCCGTGATACCATCATTTTCCCCCTGAAGTCTCTTTCAGGTATACGTTTCGTCTAGTCTATCATGCAACTCCCTGTCTGATAACAACCTCTCAGCTGAAGACAGTGACGATACTGATGAGTCGCCCCATCTTCAGCCAATCGACCCTTACAACGGCCGCAGCATGACTTTGCATATTTCACAAGACCTTGACTTTCCCCAGCATTCCAGTCAGTGGAACCTCATATACCGTGTTCAAGCTTTTAATCTTGATATCAGATCTCTTGGATCAAGATTCGGAGATGCAGCGTGTTTTTGGAGAGGCGGAGAGTTTGGATGAGCCTCCCAGCCGTTCATCTTATCATTGTATGTTATTCGTTTTCATCTTTCCTGTCATCTCAGAACCCTCCATCAGACCGCAGACGTCAAAGTATCCCATCGAAATCACTGTCGATAACACCAGATTCGAAAACCTTGACTACGCCACAAACTATACGGCCGACGAGGAAGATTCCTGAATCTACAGAATGTAAGCTGCTTTCTAGCGTGCCATTCATTCGATAAACTCTTTATTCAGCTTATGAAAACCAATCTTCCTCAGTTGCCAAATCTCCGTGTGCGTCATATTCCTTCCTGCCGTTTTCATATCCTGGAGCTGTCAGAACTTGAATCTCTAGCTCGACAACCTGCTCAAGATATCGATAGAAAAGTTAGACATTTGGGATATCGACGGGCGCCATTCCATGGTTCTGCACATTCTCTAGGGAAGCGCAAAAGCTCCGCTCCTCTTCCAATTTCCGACCACTCGAGCACGATGTCTTCTTCTGATTGTAAGCCGGTAATCCAACATCCGACTATATAGCTCATCGGTTTTCAGCTGCTGAAAAAATGAAAGAATTAGAGCAAGAACGTAATCGTGAACGTGAACGAGAATGGAACAAACCACGCCCCAGGAACGCTCGTACTGGAAACAGTCCTTCCCTCCACTTCCCCGAACACCGTTCTCGAACATCGAGTGCGGAGTCGCCACGATCGGGTTCTGCTATGTCAAACATCTCCGTTGATTCTCCACGCGCTAGGCTCAGGACATCATTAGGCTCGAGTGAAAGGCCTCGAGCAACATCAGGAGGAGGTCGTCCAGATTCAGCACTCTCAAATAATTCCACATCTATCATAGATTTCCCTCACACCCTTCGTCGATACCACTCCTTGACAAACAGATCTCAATCACCTGCCCATGTTGAGCATCAAATCGAAGAGGTTGAGCGAGAGAGGAATTGGAATGCTCCACGCCCGAAATGGCATGGACGGTCATTGCCAAGCACTCCTGATCGCCCCATCTCACTTTCATCTTCCAAACTTTCAACGACTCCGCAATCTCCTGTCGATCGTCGTCGTCAGTCCACTACCCCGTTGACAACCCCGCAATCTCCTGATCATCGCCGTCAGCCCACTACCCCTAAGGCTGTACTGAACATCACTCGACCCGATTCACCATTAGCACGAAGGCACTCTCAACCAAAGATGATTGCTTCTCAAATAGAACGACGAAATGTTATTTCTTTGGCAATCCCGAAATCGCCTCGCTCACGTCTCTTAAACAACACAGCGGATTCCCCTTTACATTCCAAATCGCCACTCCGTGAACAGGCTTCTCAACACAAGTCACGTATTCCGATTCCGTCAAGTCGCGTTCATGGGTCTCACGATGAAATCCCCAAGTCTATTTCTAGTATCCAGGCACAGGATGAAGCAGAAGAAATACAAGAACAGTCTTTGTCGTCTTTACCTCAAGGAGTCAATGGCCAATCACAGCTACAACAATCCATGGAGTTGACAGAAGCTTACAATGGCTCAGAGATGTCCTCAGCTATTCCTTCTTTTTCGGACTCGACCGAACCTTTCCCAGCTCTCAACAATGATGCAATGCACACAACATCGTCATTAGAGCTTGACGACTCTCGAGACATCATGCACCAGGCTGGCAGCGAGGACGAAGGTAATGCTGGCTCTCGAGGTTTTTTTGAGTCAAAACTGATCCTAGTTTCTAGAGAACTTTATGACACAGGAGCGGACACCTACAATTCAAATGATTGAACCTCCGCTCGAAGATGGTTTAGACTATGCACCGGAGCCTTTCATGGCTGTGGATCAAAATCAAAGTAATGAAGATTTGTCAAATCCCCATGAAGACGGAGATTTCAAGCTTGAGCCTCTCGATTTCCAACTTCCAGATCAATCATCTTCTGTCCCATCATTTATATCAACTCCTCCCCGTTCACGACAACTGTTCCCCAACTCTCAACTCGAGTTTCAGACACCCTCCCCTCCCAAAGGCGGCCTTCCTGACCTACCTGAACCTCCATCTGCTGATGTAACCGTGGATGAAATCTTACCCCAGTTCAATACCGTGCACATAGATACTGAATTTGTTGGTGAACTAAGGAACGGACGTGGTGATGTCTCGACTTTGAAGACTCCCAGACCTCCTGGTGGATGGGTTACTACGCCTGGAGCTTCTTTCTTCCAGCCAAACCGCGATGATTCTAATCAAGCCTATATTGATTCCTCAGATGATGGGTTACTTAGGACAAGGACCAGATCTCGGTCTGCCCTCCCTCGTACACCTGCTGCACCAGGAGGTTGGGCTTTCACTCCGGCGACGGTACGTCAGAGATCGCAGTCTGATCCTAAAGCAGTTTCGAACGAAGGGGAATTGGCGACACCTGTGAGCTCTGTTGTGCGGGCCAATACGCTGCCTCCAAAGACCCCTGCTCCTCCCGGTGGATGGCTCAACACTCCTGGTGTGACTTCTTCGTCAAGAAGAAGTATCCTGAAAGTTCGCTTTGAACCTGACGTTACCTCTTCTGTTAATGAGTCGTCCGATATTCAATCCGACAATTCTGTTTACCCTACCAATGGATTCTCGGCTCCTGGTCGGGAGCGCCCCACCAATCCTGAGCCTGTCATGCCTGTCACTCCACCTTCGCGAAGTCCTGGAAAACGGAAGCGATCTCCTGGTGTGAGAGTGGTCGATGCGTATGGTAACGAGCAAAAACAAGATACTAGGCAGGAACCTCCCAGCCCAACGCTTTCGGCCCCACTTAGTAAGAATGGAATCCGGATTGTTGACGCTCTCGGTCGGCAAATGAAAGAAGAATTGGGAGAGCACACTGAAGATTTTCAAGAGAATGGTTTAGCGGAGAATATACCTATGACTCGTGTGGAAGCCCTGCAATGCGTGCGTCAGGGTATCCAAGAATTGGCAGAGGGCATCGAATCATTGGACTGGTCCGTGTTCATTGTATCTCTTGAATATTATTAATCATATCTTCATAGTCCAAGTCAGTCCAGGGATGACGCGTTGCGCATTCAAGAACTGGATAAGACATCTCGGGCTCTAAAACAATCAAGAGAGCAATTGACTCATGATATGCAAAAGGCAGAGAAGCAGCTGCGGCATGAAGTTCGGCGGAAGGTACGTGTGCAGACGTTTTCTAGGGTTCTGTCCAACCCTTGCATTCAGGTTCGGGCTGGCAGTTTCCTGAGCAGGAATGGCTTCTTTGTCTTTTGTGTGGTTTTTGCCCAGATAGTCTTGGCCTTCATGTTGTATCGGTACGCCCTTTGCCCTTTTAGGTTCCCACCACATCTAATCTGTTGAAAGTGCATCGGTCCTACAGGCAAGGAGACTTTTTCTAACAAACTATTATGATCCGTTCAACCCAGACCTATTTCTATATACCACCAACCCGAATACCCAATATACGGCCACAACCACATCATGGAATCTTGTTGTCCAGGCTGCTCTTAATGGTGATTTAAAGGCATTTACAGGGGTATTTCGCAGCAACATATCTCTTCTGATCAAGAAGTGGCATCAACAAATCTGGGACGTTTGGGGTGATGATGCTACCAGATCTGTTGGGGCTTGGCCGCCTACTTGACTTGGATATCCACAGTATATTATCTTCATTAATTTATTTGGCTCCAATCTACGGAACTCGACTCGACATCTATTACGTGTATGATGTAGCCACTCAATTGACAGTTGAATCAACTTTCTGTCTGAATGTCAGCTTCTAGTGGCTCCACCATAAGCATAATGACGAATGGGGTATTTACTTTTTCCCAGTCGTGAGACTACCAAGGTTTGGCTCCACTGCCATCTGGTCGAAATTCTCCCGAAAAGGCGTTGACGACCAGTCCCCATGATCACCGCTCCATCCGTTCTCTGAGATTTCATCATTGCTTATTCTCTCTTGCTCTTGACATTTGTTACTGTTGGATTTATGGGGAGCAGGGACGTTCTTTCTTCAACAAAATCTCCTCTCTCTGTCCAAGTCTTAAAAGAGCAAGATTTTGCACCTTCACCGTCTCCTCGGGCTTGTACGCCTCCGTTTGCTCAAGCACAAAATTATGACTCTGATACGACCGCGACGAATTCATCTGATGAATTCGACTGGGACGAAAGCGAGGGCAAGGAAGACACTCCTGATCTCATCAAGGCTAGGCGCGTTCGGTGGCTCTGGCTGCAATTTATGAAACTTTCACGGTTCATTCGTGTTCTTTTAGTTGGTGTGATTGGTGCTACTATCCTGATTACACCACTGCTTGTGGTGGATTTGAGATTTAGGGAGAATCCTGTGCGGATGCAGGTGCATGTGTGGTCGTTATGGCTCACGATCATTTGGTCATCTGCATGTGCTACATCTTTGGCTGTGGACGCAACTCCTCATATCGTGTTGTTGGTCATACGTTTGTTTGGGGGGCAGGTGGAGCGACTGAAGTCGCAAATAGAGGTAGATGGCTGACAAATATGGAATGCACTAGGAATGCTGATCCGTGTTAGTTGATTATGGCAGTTACGGCATGGATCAAGCTGGTACTTGATATTACTTGGGCATGGATCAGCTTGTCGGTCATACGTGCCTTATATCAGCCTCCTTCGTCGTATTGGATTATCATCAATCGAGTTATGCAGGTGAGACGACTTTTCTATCTTTTTTGCATAATTGTTAAAGCAAGCATTCTCTCAAAAGGCGATGTTTGCTTCTGGCGTGATTCTGTTCGTAGAGAAGTTATTCCTACACTTCGTAGCAATCAATTTCCACAAGAAGGCTCTCGCGGACCGATTGGCTGAAAATCGACTGGGTCTGAAGGCTTTGGACCGGTTGTCGAATGCACCTGTACTCCATTTACACAAACCTGTACAGCCGCGACGTGGTCATCGAAATCCTGGATCTTTTTCTTCTATCGATATACTTGGGACGCTAAATCGTGGCCAGAATGATTACTACGAAGGATCCTCTGCTTCACCAGATAAAAAAAGTTTACCGAACGACAATAAAATGCGCATGAAGGTGCGCAACGGTGACATGCATTCGAAAAAGAAAGCTATGGCCAGCGTTATCGTTGATCAAGTGGGAGGGGCCATTGGGCAATTCGCGCTGAAGAATTCAAATTTTAATCAAGGTCGAGTCGGTGGCCTCTCCTCCGCCCGACGACTTGCTCGCAAGCTGTTCAGTACTCTTAGCGATTCACCGAGGTCACATCTGACGGTGGAAGGTACATACATGAGTCGTGCATGTCGAATAGTTCGCTAATGAATCTCTGTGTGGAAGGTTTCGAGCCCTACTTCCGAACAACTTCCGAAGCTGTGAGTCTCTTCAATTTACTGTTGCTTTCTCGCCCTCTCATGATTTATTAGCATGCAGCATTCGCTCTATTTGATAAGGATGGTAATGGTGACATCACAAAACGAGAAATGCGGGAAAGCGTACAAAGAATTTATCGAGAAAGAAAGGCTCTCAACGCGAGTCTTAAGGCATGTCAAGATCTACCACATCTCAACTCTCCATGAAATGACAAATCCTGTAGGACGTGGGCTCTATTGTGGCAAAATTAGATGCTGTCCTGATATCCCTTGCACTTGTCCTCATTATCTTCGTGTGCTTGCTCATCTTTAATAAATCAAATACTCTCGCCTCCCTGCTTCCCCTTGCCACTACCATCCTAGGGTTTTCGTTCATCTTTGGAAACTCAGCGCAGACGCTATTCGAATCTGTGTGTTCCTGAATCATTCAGCATCTGGTCTACAAGCTCATTCATCATCAAACACCAGCTGATCTTTATTTTTTCGACGCACGTCTTCGACGTTGGTGACCTCGTAATGATCGATGATCAGGTTTTTTTCTCATAGATTGCTCATGCTTCTGCGCACCTATTCACTTGAGTCTAGGTGCTTCTTGTCAAAGAATTTGGTTTGTTCTCCACAACGTTCCGACGAGTGGATGGGCAGGAAATTATCGCCCCTAATGCGCTTTTAACGAGTTCGAAACTCGTTCACAATCTTCGTCGAAGTAAATCTATGTATGCCATTATATGATTTTCACTTCAATTTCCTTCTCATGATTTGCTATAGGAAGGAGACGACAACGTTGATGATATCGTACAATACCCCTGCTGAAGTCATTGAGCAACTGCGCATGAAGATTGATTCTTACATCAATGCGAATAATCGTGAATGGTCGAGCTTTGGACTCCATATCGACAAGATGGAATACCAGAATGCCATTCATCTGACCGTTATTATTGAACGTACGCAAAAGATATTCACCATCGTCGTGTTCTGATACGGTTATCAATCTTAGATCGACCTAACTGGCAAGACTGGGGCGGTAGATGGGCCCGGCGAACAGCATTCATGCGTCATCTGAAAACTAGTCTCGAAGAACTTGAGATCAACTATACTATGCCTATACAACCGATCCTTTTACCAACTTCTGGACACCCTCCATTGATGTCACAGCTGCGCTCGTCGTCGTCTTCAGCGTTGTCTGCAGGCCAGAATCTTGACTTGGGCAATGCTGGCGATTTTCATCCAACCCCTTTGGATGTTGCTCCAGGTCGTGCCTATCATAGTGGTACTCCCGTAGATAGGGCCTCTACCCCCTAGATATGGCGCTTATGCTTTGAATTCCATGACGACCCTTTATGTCATGTTTCATAAACTTGTGAGCAGCGTGGGCGTTGGCTCGTAGCTGTGATCAATTAATTGTATTTAAAATGACACCATTAGCTATGTTACAAACTCGATCTCTTTCTTTTCTACCCTTGAGGATATCCAAACTATGATGTCTCTCCTCAGAGAACTCATTCCTTTACCTCTGGAAGTGAAGATCTCTGTGCCTACCTAAGGCAACTTGCACAAGCCACCGACCAGATCATGCATTCTTTGAACGGCTACCTGACCTTTCCCTGGTCTCGGCCAAAACTTACATCTCTCCTGTGCCAACAATCTAGTCTGATAAGCACTATATGAATTGTGAAGCATCTTGTTCTTCTGGACAGCTTTGCCGCCCATATGACCAGTGACAGTCAGAAAACAGGACAAGAGAACTTAACAGTACGTTACAGAAACATGATGAGACCTGATACTGTGGAGACATTCCACTGGATCCAGCAGCCATAGCCAGCTTCTGCATTTCACAACTTGAAGCATGGAGTGTCAAGGCTGGCATAGAATCATTTAAGGACAATGGTCGAGCAGGAAATGTGACAGTCATGCTCAGTGGAAAGGTTCTCGTGGTGGATGTTTTCTTCTCAATCAGTATGGAAAACCCATCTAGAACTTGAGCGCACGTTGCGAGTGTCAAAACGTCTTATGCCACTTCAGAAGAGGCCTCAGGCAACTCCTGCAAGACTAAAGGGTCGATCTCGCTTGATGCATTCCTTGCGCAGAATTTGTTGTGACGAGGTTCAAAAGCATGAGGACGAGCGGGAAAGCTTGCTACTAATTTCCAACAGCAGCTCGAATACCTGGTTATGTTGGATGAATTAGCAGAGATGAACAATGGTGCTCGCGCCGCTTGGTTCGTGGAGACTGATCAATTGTGCCCCAAAGTTGAGGAATTTGCCAAGGCAGAGGCAGAAGCAGTCGCATCGTGAGTACTGCATCAGATTCGTCGTGTACGTCCTCTTACACTTTCTGGAGTCCTTGCAGTACCAACTTAGATATCTTCCTTTTACGTTCACATGCACTCCCTCTGCCCCCAGTATCACGTCCCTTGTGCACGTAACACCCTTCGCCTATCTATCCTACCTTCAGAGCGTTACAACCCTTCCGAGTCGAGATAGAAGCATTTCGCTCATTGATATTCCTCTAACAATCTCCCCTCCCAACTCTCAGTAATTCCAAAGGTATAACAACTGCTACACTCTCAGTAGCTCTCCTCACTTCTCCATGCCTCTTTACTTCAGGAGAACTTCTACCTGGAATTGCCAATCGTCCCACTTTCAGCTTCTGTTCTCATGGAGCCGACATATTCCCCCGTATTGGACAACCGATCGATGACTCCACCAATAATGCGTGGCACGTGTGGATGTTGGATTTCACAGATGATGGGAAAAAGCCTGGAGTTGTTATGAGTAAGTCAAAATATTGAAATGCTTATTACACCACTTGGGGGACTCCATGGAGATCTAGAAGATGTCAATTTTATATCCTTCAATGTGAACAGTTGGGTCGATCTTTTGGTAGGGTCCCTAATCTTTCACTTGCCTGGAACTGAATGTAATGCAAAAGTTGAACTCGGCGACGGAGATCAGACATGCTGCTTTCTACGTGAGTAGACCTATAATTTTCAAAGATGGAAACTCTCATATACAGTAGACCTTTCCAGGTGGCTTGCACCCCCCCGCTTCAGCTTCTCCTGATATTACCTGATGAACCTGGATTTGTTCTAGAGCGAGTTCCTGTCCACAATATTCAGGAAGTTCGGGGGATTCTGAGGTGCGTTGAATAAGTTACAGTGCGCTCACTGTACTCATTAGTCTTAGATTGTTCGAGAACAATGCTGGTTGAATGAAACAATTTTGTCATGTCAATGGCTTCCCGAAGGGATGAAGCCGGATGATGTTCTCAATCTAGAAATGTTGGGCGTCACGGATGACGAGTTATAGGCCGTGCTCGCAATTATGCGGAGAGAATCATCACTCATCATCTCGATATAACTTCAGATAGGCACAAATATTCCCCAAAATTCCTGTCAACGTGTTGCTCAATCCCACCAAGGATAATCTATTTGGTCCAACTGAAGTAGGTGCGATGTCCCATCGACCCAAGATCATCATGAGGATTCCTGAACGGCATCCTATAACTGGTCTGGTCGAAATCACTGTATCCTTGAACAAATCTCGGTCGAGAGGTTTTGCTGTAGAGGTACAGGGAGCTATGGGACTAGACCTGAGTGCAGATGTCCTGAGAGATATGTCGTAGAGGAGGCACGTTTGGACTTCCTGGGCGAATATGGGCAAACCACAGCCTTCCGTTATGATTTGAGCTCTATATGGA
>Ga0153987_1000317_pt1 | contig 16431 bp, 19 predicted proteins | sample TSNC071MetaG_FD_102279 | JGI IMG/M metagenome (GOLD analysis project Ga0153987, IMG submission 102279) | Attine ant fungus gardens microbial communities from North Carolina, USA - TSNC071 MetaG | ecosystem: Host-associated > Fungi > Mycelium > Unclassified | place: USA: North Carolina, William B...
CCAACAACACAGTGGGTGCCTTGGGGAGACATATCACATATCAGGTTGGTCATTTTGTCTATATCAGATATCAGCTACACGTTAAAACGAAGCTTTTGGAGACATCAATTTCTTGTATGTCTGTTTGTGCAGCATCTCTCTCTAATCAATAAAGGCCATATTGCTATTCTATAACATATCCATGAGTAGACATTACAGAAGCTGGAAAATTGTTGCTGGAGAGAGCTCCAATCTCTTCAGCCTAGCATCAATCAGCCGGTCATTTGAGCCTGAACTTTTGAAAAAAGGGCCTCCTTCCTTGACACCCAAAAGTCTGAGTTTCAGTATACTGGAGAGGCATCAAGGAATAAAGGTCTGTCAATGTCAAATGTCTAAACTTCCTACATGGATAACCAAATCTTCGATATTTCTGTTTAATTTCTGTTTCCATTAACCTGTCTTGCTAACAACACTGTGATCCTTGTCAACAAAGACAAAAGCTGTGGAAAACTTGATCATCCACATGGAAGATCATTACATACAGCATTGAAGACCTGAACATAAATGAGCATTCCAAGACTGGTCAAGTCTGGATGTATTTTTATGTTTTTATCACGGGACTTCAAACTAACTTATAGAAAGATCGAGCGCTACACTAAAAATAAGTTAGGTATCGTCTCCTGATGATCAGATGTATCGTTTCTTTTATAGTGCTGGGTAGAGATAAATACACATGGTAGAGACGAGACTTGTTACACGTCTTGCAACTAGTTTTCACTCGTCCCCTTCTTCTACTGTCCTCAACTCACCTCTCATGTAAGGGACTCGCTCAAACTGCCATAAAAAAACCCTCAAAAGTAACGATCCAAATCTGATCTGGTAGGTGATTAATAGCTTCACCTGATTGTTCCTGGAATTCACTCTGTATCTTAACCCACAACAAGGTCCCCCAATTTTTTTTTAAGTTGTCACTCCAGATTCAAGACTCTGAAAGGGTGTTTAGAGTTGACACTGCCTGCTGTTTGAAGTTTGAATGGATCCTGAGATCAACTAATGACCCAATCTGAAACAAGTGATTTCTACTTTCGTGGCCAATCAGTTTTGCAGATTTGATGTTGATCTCGCGTCTTGCGTCTTGCTTGACGTCTTGTTTGGAGTGAGGGTTGATACAAGACTAGATAAGGAAATCCGTCAAGGTCCGGAAACAAATTGTAATAGAAATCTCTAGTCTGCTTACGTCTAGGATTATTTATTTGGTTCCGGTTTAATCAGCTATCTTCTATCTTCTGTCTTATCTCAATACATTGACCCACTATTGTACCTGCAGAGACAATGATAATGTAAATTAAACTTGGCTGCATAAGGAGTTCTCATCCGAGTAAAGGTCTCCTCTCCCCATACTCTTCCACCTTTTCTTTGCCCATCCCTTCTTGCACCCAGCCTAGGCACCTCTTTGACACTTGAATCATTTTTACCAAACCCCTCTTTGCGTTCTCTGCACCTCTGTCCTTGGCTCTCCAGATTCCATGCTTCTTTTCATCAATCCTGTCTGTCCGTATTATATGCTGACTGTCAACCGTCATGATGATAACGGAAACTGTTGTGAAGATCGATGCGAGGGTCGTTGATGCTGAGATCATAAAAACAATGATCATTTGTAGTCGAGCAGCTTGTTGAACCGAAGAACCGCCAAGGATCGCACCTGTCATCATCCCTGGAATTGCGATGATCCCGAGCACGCTGATCCACCAAAAAAGATTAGCCTTTGTCTTTATGAGGAAAACCCTACAGTTCAATGAAGGATGTACCTCATGCTATTGATTGTGGGCGTCAATGCTAATCTTAGAGCTTCTATTGCGATTGGTCTGCATGCTTCAACGCGAGAGGCACCAAAAGCCAAGAATACCTCGACTTTATCCCTATTTTCTCTACACGTGGTTTCCAAGCTTGTTAAGTGCGAGAACGAGCAGGAGACTCACTGTAACTCCTTCAACACATAGCTGATAGAAACTGTAATGCCAGAGATGGTAGCACCACAAAGCATGCCAACAATAGGTACTATTCATACTAATCAGAAATGCGAATCAAGGGACATCGTGAATTAAAGAGCATGTACTGTACTGTATGGGTGTCCAGAAGGGATCTATAGCCATGGCATATTTTGTCCCGAGTATCGAGACGGGGATTGTTGATCCCAACATTGCGACGAGCACAGACAAGAACTAAAAATAAGAGAAAGTCAGCCTGAAAGTATACGTAATGGAAGGACACAGACCATATGCTGATACCGACGTTTCGACTTGTTGACAACTAAGTAGATTGTCAGCCGACAACCTCATATAAGAAAGCCATAAGCCACACCAATCTCAATAGTTCCCAATACATTGAGCAAAACTGAAGATGTAATGATATGAACATAGGATTGAGAGCACACACTCAGACGGTTACCTGTGATCCCTGCAATGACTAGCTGATCATCTGCCGCGAAGACTTGTTGCAGAATAGTTGCTACAACCGTCAGTTGTATCATGCACCTAACTGCACTGATTAGCAACGAAGACCCAACTCCGATCTTCAGCACCCCAGAAACGAAAGTGTCGAATAAAATGAAAGAAAAAGCAATGACGACATTATTCCAGCCTAGTTCGGCACTCAAGGCAGTGGTAAGGAATGCTGCGTCAGATGCGATGGTAGGTGCGGAAGTAGCGCTTTCGCAGTGTGTAAGGTTATTTGTCGAGTGCATAGGCCGGCGCTATCTTCTGCTCACTATTTATAAGAGTCGTGTCTCGAAAAAGACTGAAGAACTTTAATGATAGACGCAGTTAGAGCGAGATAACAGGGAATGGACGGTAAGAAAAGAACGAAGAGACTTGGCTTAAAATCGAGGTAGGGAGTAATATATTGCTTGAAACACGGTTACACAGTTAAGAACGGTGAGCGCCGCCCAATTCGGTTGACAACCTGGAAGAACCATAAAGGAGGGGATCATCAGTTCAAGCCAATGACGTTACGTGCGTTACGTGCATTTGTGACTCCATTCTTCGGGACACAAAGATATCTGGCAACGTGCAAGATGCGATCGTTCGTCACAGCTATAACAACAGTGAATCTACCAATGGTTATAAACCCAGAGGCAGATTACAGTTGCGGCATGAGGCTGCATTCTTGTAAACAGGATTATCTACAGGCTCAAGTGCTGATCATGAACGAGTCAGCTAAGTAGAGCAGCAATCTGAAATGTTCCAAAATAACCTGGTCAGTAACAATTCTATTTCTAGCAGCAAATAGGACCAAGTTTTTGTAGATATATTCCTACTGACCCAAAAAGCCAACAGGGGGAATCATGAGTAAAAAGATCAAAGATATCAAATCGAGTCTCCAAATTGATTATTTTATGAGATTAAGAGAACAAATGTGTGGAGGAAAATTTTATACCCAATTGGACCTACATCTTGCACCTGTTCCACTATGCAGACCAACCACCATGGAACTAGCTAGTCATCGGCCCTAAGTTGCATGAACTAAGAATTGTTTGACGTCAATCTTGAGATAGTAAACACTCCGATGATGACAACTGCGAGAGCTCCTATGCTAGCAGGAAGTAGGAGATCCTTTGAAATCCCGAAAACTTGTTCTGCAGGTGCAGGTGCTGGTACAGCAAAAGTGGGAGAAGGTTGCTTCTCAGGAGGGGTAGCAGTCATTTCACCCCTGTCAACCTCCTTTTCCTCAACCTTGGCTTTCTCGATGGATTCCTGAGCCTCCTCGCTCTTATCAACACCCACTTCTTTCCATCCTCTACCACCCTGAACATACAACACAACGCGGTCATGGCCTGCAGTTCTGGCGATTTTAACTGCGTCCGTAACATCATCATCTGAAGTGATCAGGACAGTATCACCATCGGCGTCAGTGTAGGAAAGGATGAATTCGGTAGGATCAGGATGGATTATGCCCTCTCCAGCTTGAAATTCAGTGAAGAAAGGATCAATAGCAAGCTTGCCAGAGACAATTTCACGCAAATGGGACACATCATCATGCCTTGACTGAAACCTGTGCGTCCTTCCGCTGGGCGTACGGAATTTGAAAACATAAGTACCGTCATCCGCCTGAATAGGAACGGGAACAGAGACACCCTTCCTATTGACAGGATTAGATAATGCAGAGGCACGATCATCGTCTTCTACAACCGAGGCCGAGTCGTTTGGGTGTAGATCAGAGAGAGGGGAGTGTTGCAAGTAAGAGAGGTTGCCATGGGAGAAGTGAGAACGGGATGGTACATGTGAGCCGGATATCATGGAATCATTGTCGTCGTGACCGATTGAGTCAAAGAACTTGCCCCACATCGGTCCATCTTCATTGTTATCTCCAGCGGCGTCACCACCAGCCATTGCATTCATCTGAATAAAATGAGACCTATCAATTCACTTGATCTACAAGACCATTCAAGATTTGACTCACTTGTTCGAGTGTGGCGTATGTGAGTTTGAGGACATCCACGATGGCAACTAAAGAACCGTCTTCCTCGACAACAGGCAGATTAAGGTAATGACCATCTGCAATTTCTCGTTAAATTGACATTAGCTACAATGTAAATGATTCGCGCACTGTGCATCTTCTTGAGGGCATCGTGAACGGTTGTGGTAGGAGGTGCAGTGTCCGGATGAGGTGTCATAACCCTGACGACGCTACATCTGCTTGCCTCCAACCCAGCTGCAATAACCCGAAGGACAACATCTTTGCTAGTAAAAATACCAACGATCCTGCCACCTTCTACAACACAAACGGCTGTGGTGCGCCTTTCCTTCATTATTTTGGCAACTTCGCGCACGCTGGTCTTGGGCCCAACGGTAGCGGGCTCCGTGCGCGAATCCATCACCGTAGTCAAATCTGGAAGAGCTGTTTTCTGTTGAAGGTTTTCGGCCCATGCAAGCATGGCTACAGCCTGTGGATTGTTTCCTACTGAACCCAGTTCACTTTGAACACCGGCCATTGCACTGAGGAGCTGCTCTGATGCAGCAGAACTACGTTCAACTTTGTCCAGAGCTTCGTGAAATACCTTAGTGATATCAAGCAGTCCGACAACATTGCCTTCTTCATTGCAGACAGGCTAGAAAAAGTGTGAGCGGGGAATTTTTTGCGACAAGAAATGAGACAGACCAAGTGTCTAAAGTGTTTCGACACCATCAACTGTAGTGCCTCTGTCGCGCTTGTGCTGTCGCGAGTAACCATAGGATTACGCGTCATAATCTGGTTAACTGGGGTCGAGTGTGGGTCAAGACCCTCTGCAGTGACCTATGAAGTTGAATTTTCAACTTGGAGTTTGAGATACGACAGCAAGAGAGGCGCACCCGATACGCCAGATCCTTTGCAGTGAAGATACCACTCAACCCTTCCTCATCGTCAACGACAAGGACGCAGTCGGTTCGCTTTGCAGCACACAACTGGCTAGCTTCAGCGACTGATATATTCTCTGGTACTGTCAGAGCAGGCGAAGGTTTGAGCGCTGCGACTGTCCCCTTCGCTGCGAGCTTTCCACCCCGTTGCTTCCTACTCGACTGATGTGTTGTCGAGATGGTGCGCTTTCGCGATAATTCAGACTCGATTTTCTTGCGAATTGCCTAATCAAACATATCAAACATTTGAGCTGTCGAGGAGAAGACGCATGTTGATACATACCTCGTCGCGTCTCGACTGTTTCTTTCTGTGCTCGAAGAGGGATACGTTAGACTGATAGCCAGACATGGTAGACATGGTGGAGAAGCCGACAGTGGACTTGGAAGGTGTTGTTTTGGTTGGAAGGGGCGAAGCGGGGCGGTCCGGCGAGTTGGAGGTGTTACGGATTGTTGGAATGGGTATCCGTGACATCAGCCAATTACCTCCAACTTGCTCTGACGCGAGGTTATTGGTTGAGAATTGTCTTACAGACCGCACAACAATTCCTTTCCGTCTGAACTATCTATTTTCTGATTGGCTGGTGATCCAATGTTCTTACATATTTGGTAAAATATTCATACCAAGGCCCTGCTCGTCTACGTAAATCACCCGACATCCATGCGCGAAGGAAAAAAGATCCACATGATGGAAAGGACACCCGCCAGTCCAACAGTGATATATGTCAACGTCCACACACCCTCCGAAGTCAAAACTATTCCGGCAATCAGAGGAAATATGGCTGTAAGAAGTGATCGGTCAATTTGCCTTTTGAATCCACCAACAAACAAACCTGAACCAACGCTTCCAGCCGCACCCCTACGTCAAGGCTTAGATGCAGCCCTCATGATAACATGTTACTCACAGCAAAGCCATACTGACCATGTGTGTCTCCTTTGGCAAAACCATCGTTGCCAGGGTCAGAGTAGACGGGTAAACGGGACCGAATAAAAGTCCAATCACACTCGTGAAAAACGCATTGGCAGCATTGGAATCCACAAACCAAAGGAGCAGCTGCATGATCAAACCAAACACTACATCCAGTATCAAGGGAAAGGCAAAGAATGGGATGACCGAAACTCACTGAGAGATATCTGTACTAACCACTTCTTCTGTAAAAAGCTGAGTCTATCCTTGTTCAGTAGAGCTCGTGAAGATATGGAAGGATAGAATGTACCTAGGCATAAAGCATCCCCAACAGATCCTACCAATCGAGATGCCTGCCCAAAAGCCCGATGTAACATAACCAACTGTTTTCGGATTTGCATGCTAATAGTTTCATTAGTTCAAGCTATTATCATCGAGGAGCCCCATCATACTCGAGTGCCCAGAAGATAAGACACTATCTGACAATATTGTGAGCAGTATCAGCTGGAGCCAGTAAACGAGCGAGTCCGAGACACACAAAGCCCTGTGTAGAGGTCTCGCTGGGATTTCTGATCAGGAGGCAGCTTTACGGCGCTGTTAGGATGTAACTAACCACCCATAGTACAAGAGAACGAAGATCATGAACGCCCAGATCATGGGCATACCGAAAGCCCGGCGAAGTGCTGGTATGAACGTTGATAACACAATCAACAAGCATTCTTCAGATCTTACCGCTTCGCGACTCCCGGATATTCTGAGGTATAGCAGCTGATATCATCCCACTTGAAGGGTCAATGTCGAATTTATCATATGAACTGGAGATGGTAGACTCTGTATTTCTCCTCGTCAAGGATACATTTTGTCGTTGGAATTGATCACGCTCCCTCTTCCACTCTTTGTTTGTCGGCTTGAAAGTCAATGACAACAAGCCGGTGTTGAAGCCCGACAAAACAAGAGTCCCAAAATAGAAGTGCTTCCAGGGGATACCTGTTGTGACGAGGGTCTGACAAATAAGGGGAGAAATAACACCACCGAAGCCTGAGGGAAAAGATATTCATTGATTTTACGAGCAATTCCAAATCGAGAAACTCACTCCAGAGGCCGTAACTGTAACCGAGAGACTGGGGCATAATCGTACTGAAGTATTGATTCCTGATGGGAACAGTAAATCGTCTCGGGCAACCTGACAGTACCTGAGACCTACAGAGTGGCTGATGAGATACGAGTCAGCTTAATCGTGTACAAATTACTAAAATATCTCACCAGTCAAGAAGGCACGAGAAAAGGCAGCGACGACATATGCCGAGAATATTGTGATATACCCTTTCGCCGAGCCCATCATCACGAAAAATGAGGCATGCATCAAACTTGATAGTACGAGCGAAAGATGCTGGGCCTGTAGAGCAGAACACCGAGTGACTGTACCCTGCTTGCCGAACTGAGCGGGAGCTAGATGAGGGATCCATGCACTTCGCACTCGCTCGATCAAAGTCCAGGAGAGAACTTTCATGATGATCTCAACCAGCAAGGTACCTGAAAGGAAGCTTCCCCCTTGTCGTCAGTCTGAGTCAGTCCCAGATATGAAAGGTAGTGGATGCTCACCCTACAGTAGTTCCTGTAAACAAGAGGGAGATCATCGTGAAACTGACATGAAAGTCGACCATGAAAACTTGAGATGAGATTCAGAGTAAGGGAGACAAGTAGATTTTATTTTAGGAAAAGGCCTTACACGGGAGTACTGTCCCGGTTACTGGAGGAGGAGAAGGCTCATCATGAGTAAATGCAGATCGACGAGGTACTTAATGAGAAGTTACTTACTACCATCTCCCCACCCACACATGAAAAAAGCGAAGTAACCAGCAGCGAGTCTCCAACTCTTTCTCTCGGGTGTCTCCTCAACATCGCTCAAATCTGGCATCACAGCGAGCTGTTCGAGCGGGACCATGTCAACACCCATCGGTTCAGAATACCTTCTTGTACTGCTCACAACAGTATTCACAGTAATAGTCGCCTTCGATGATTCTCAAAGAGTGGGTGGCGAAGAAGACATCCCGGCCGGACCAATCGATTTAGCGTGTCTGGGTACTATCATTTTAGACGTATAATCAGAGACATGAGCACGAGATAATGGCAAAACGTGAGCTCCGAAGGCTGTCGGCGAGTATATTGAATCTCCAGGCAAAGCATAGAAAGTACAAGAGATAGCTTCGGGATCGTCTGCGACAGCACTATCGTTATAGTGATCAGAACCAAGAGTCGAGAGGAGCTGGTCTGGTCAAGAAAACACGAGGGATGGCGCTTAGCCGGTAGGCAGAACTACGACGTCGACCACGAAGAAAACCTTTGGCTTGGCAACCCTCGTCGACGGCAGTGATTAACAAGATAGACATTAGCTTTCTATCTAACGGTCCTGTCCGAGGACAACGAGGATAGAAGAGGAACCCGGGCCCAGGCTGCTGGTAACATCTTGTCCAAGCCTTCCAATGCCTTTGTACCGGAGTTTCCCCAAGAGATCCAGTTTTATTTTACTCCGCCGAACGAAACTTATTCAACAGAGTCCCTGAGTTCCATCCCGTTTTCTACCATATCATTCATATAGACCCGAGGAAATACATGACCTGCAGTATAAGGATGTTACGCGTCTCGGAACTTGGTTATCATCTCTTCCCTTGATGTCCTAAAAAGCGCAGGGGTTGCTTGAGTTGAGATGACAATCACCAACAGGGACATCCTTCGAGGTATATATATTTCAGAATCCAGGGTATAGACGCCTCGTGAGTTAAGCGATTGTCGTTGCAACGTCTGCCATGTGCATGAGGCAATTCTGCGAAGACATGATCATCGTCGCACATAATTGGCGGAAGCACAACGCATCAAGCAAGGAAGGAAGACCCCTGAAGACCATTCAGAAGCATCATCCCATTGTCTAGATGTTCCGAAAGGACCAGGATTCAAAAAATCACAGCACGGAGAATACACTCCCGTCAAGAATTCCTTTTCAAGCGGGGCCGCTGTTGTGGCACACGATGTCTGCCACGAAAAACATGGTTTCAATCGGGCTGACTAGTCTCAGTAATAAGAACCTCGGGTGACAAAAATTTCGCAAAGTGAGTCTCGAACTCGCAAATTGAATATTTCAGTCCTGAAGTCGCTCCTGAAAAAGAAATTCTTTCGGCTTTTTACGAGAGGCGCGTGTTCTTGCCAGAATATGAAGAAGCGTTTGCAGACTTGGTAAGATATCCGGAACTCTGTTGGGAGGGTCGGACCTTGGCCTGGCATAGAGATCATGTCAGAAATCGCTTTATCACCTGGGCCGTCAATTGTTATAAGGGTTCAAATACCACCAGCTAATGCTGTTTGTTCTGTTATGGAGACACACCATTTTCGAGAAAGGAGCACATCATTAAATAGTCTGATCCTATGCAAATAAGAAGTACTACTGCTATCTATTCACAAGGTCACGACACAGAACATGGTCAAGTAAAGAGCGAGATTTGAATTATTTTCAAGCCTATTTCGTCGCGGGACAGAGAGTTGGTTAAAAAGGACAAAAATGGGTGCGCGGAGCAAGCATAGAATAACAAGGAAAGCGATTCATGTACATCGGATACCTTCAAGACTCTCACAAAAACCCATCCAAGACCTCATTTGGCTACTACCGTCCCGCGCGCCAATCACTCGACTTTTCGACTTCATTACCTCCTCGCACCCTGAGGAGAATTGGGTTCAATGACATCACTGTTGACCCATTGTGTGATTAACGCCTTGACTTTACCATAGATGAGGCTAACGTAGGCGTTATTAGCCTTGGCAACAAAGAAATCAAGGTATGTCGTTGCCTGGGCAAAAACGTTACGGGTGAAGACAGATTGGTAGTAGCGCTGGCGAAGGAAATAAGCGTAGAAGACAGGAGCAACCAAATTTCGGAAGGTGATAGAACCCAAGATGATACGAATAAGAATGGCAAATTCGGTGTATGCGACAACTTTCATCGCAGGGTCATAATTGCCTACATACCAGATGAGAAAGCAGATCAGGGAAGTCAGTCGAGGAGTACCTTTGACCCAGGCCTGAAGTTTCTTTGCAAGGGGATGAGGACCAGGGGCACCACTAGTCGTAGGCGGACCGGGAGGAAGGAATCGTGGTAAGATAGTCGTGCGAGCGAAAGTCAAGGCATGGAACAGCGAAAAAATCATGTACGGTAGGAGAGTGACTGTGGCAGCTCTGATAAAAAATCCTGATTAGCGATTGTAATCGCAGACGCACTCGCAATAGGCTTCTTGAACGTCCACCAGTAAATGGCAAGCAAGAAATATTGAACATTCTACCCAAAATTGATTCGACACAATCAATGAGCCAGGGAGAAAAAAGAAACGATACCTCATCAAGCAACGCGCGTGTGACATAGGCCTTGTTTGGTTGAGGAGTCTGTCAATATGATATTTGGTCTCTTGTTCGAATCAGGCGACTTGGAAAAACTGAGACACACCCCAAGAGATTTTCTACAGACGAGGCGTTAGCACTTGATAACACAATTGAGCTGAGAAACGGATACCCACTGGCAAACGATAGCATAGCTGACCAAGGCCCCGCTGAAGCTCACTGTGTTTTTGGTCAGTGACTGTCAATGCTTGTGACAAATTTTTGTACTTTTATACCACCATGTCGAAACGGCTTTGAAGGATAACGAAGCCAAAAGATACCTCAAGGAACCGACCAGAAGAACGAGGTGCCCAAAAGCCCACAAATAATGCTGGGAGTGCGTAAATTTCACGTGGACAGTGACGTGAGCTGGAAGGTACCTGAGTGGTGGCCATGAGCTTCAAGACAATGCGCTACAACTAAAAAATCTCTGATAGGAACGGAAAGCAGCAGAGGAGACGAAACAGCACAGAGAACGTGTTATAGCTTTTTGGAACACTCAACGCCAAAACGTGGAGTCACGAACTGTGACCTCGATTGTGAGATGATCACGTGGGATATGCGTCATTATTACATTATTTGTGCTATAATACTACCGACTCCACTGCCCACCCCCAGCCTCCAGTTTCCTCCTCTCCTTGTCCCTCTTGTACATTTCCTTCTCAACCTTTTTATGTCCAAGCGCCTCTATCCGTCGGTGTTTATTGTCTCGCCGCATATCTTTTCTGGACTCTTCCTCTTCCTCTTCTTCCTGTCCGCTCATTTCAGGCTGCAACTCTTCAAAATGCTCTTCATCGCCATCTTCTTCTCTCCTCCTCTTCTTGATTGTTGCATTTGACGTTCCTTTTCCAGGACCAAGATTGAGGTTTACTCGTGGTGGCACAGAAAATCCAAAGGCCTTGCCGACTTTCGCCAAATCGAGTTGATTCACATCGAAAATCTTTTTCAATGAATACGATGCATATGACTGTAGGTATGCGCGGAAACCATCCTTTGCAGACCTGTGAAGGAAGTAGTTCTTCTGTAACAACTTTTCAAGCTGAATCATATGTGCAGATCGGTACACGTAAACATATGGTCGAATAGCGTACATACCTGTGACTGGACATTTGCAATCTTATCGGCAGGGAAGCTGAACTCGTTTAGAGGTACTTTGGCTTCTTTCAAATATCGAAGGAAACCTAGTTCACTCTTCAACAAGAACAGCAAACTTTTGCCCACCTTTCCGGCTCGGGCTGTGCGACCAACCCGATGGATGTAATCTCTAGGATCATCGGGTGGATCGAACTGAACAATCCAATCTACTCGGGGAATGTCAAGACCACGAGCAGCTACGTCGGTACACAGTAGGATTCCTGATTCTGCGTTGTTGAACTCGAAGAAAGTGTTTGTTCGTTTCTGCTGTTTCTGTTTTCCCTATGACAAGGTCAATAAACCGGTTTTTAGAAGTAAGAGTAGAATGCACATGTAAATCCAGCACGGGTACATCGATGTAATTCATTAATTCCGCGTGATATTTCACACTATTACAACTCGAGAAAAACACGATGACCTTTTTCTTGAGATTCTTCTTGAGGAATGTAAACAGCAACAGAAATCGACGATCAGAGGGGCAAACAACATAGCCTTGCGAAAGAGTTGTAACGGTGCTCGTAGTCTCTTCCTTGTCGACATCGACATGCACAGGACCGGGGCGCAATGAAATCCTGGCAAGGTCCTGCACTTTTGTTGTCTGGGTGGCAGAGAACAGCATAGACTGGCGGTCCTCTGATCGAATGCAGCTGAGCTATCACATCACAGACCTAGAGGTATGGCCACAACTCACCATTGGGAAGAATGGATATAATCTTCTTCATTTCCTCTTCAAAACCAATCTCCAATATCCTGTCTGCCTCATCAATCACCAGGGCCTTGAGGTTCCTATACACAAATCCCTTGGTGTTTTGGAGGTGATCCAAGAGTCGTCCAGGAGTCGCAACAAGAAGGTTGACGCCCTTGACTAGTTTATCGACTTCTGCACGACGATTTGCTCCCCCCATGATGATACCAAACGTTTGTGAATGATGTACCATAAGATCTTTCGCAACGCCAAAAATTTGCAATGCGAGTTCACGTGTGGGTGAAATGATGATAATGCCCGTGCCTACAGTACTGATTTAGCTGTTACAAATTGTCAAGAGATACAATCAAAAAAACGTTACCATTCATAGGCTTGAATTTCAACCGGTGCAACAGCTCTATCGCCGGGATTAAAAATGCCAACGTCTTACCCGACCCAGTCCTTGCAGCCCCCAGCACATCCTTCCCAGCAAGTAACAGAGGTATGCTTTTCGCCTGAATGGGAGTCATCGTCTTAAACCCCATTTCCCCAAGAGCTTCCTGCGTATGCGACGAAAGGTCGTATGATGAGAAAGGTAACTGTTTGGAGCTAGAAGCAGAGGCAGAAGAAACACTAGATGGTTCTGTTGCTGAAGTAGACTGAACCATAGGTGGTGCATTTTCTATTTCAGTTCGAGAAATCTCTTGAATCGGTGAAGACGCTGTCTTGTCTTTTGACTTTTTGATTGAAGAGGAGGAAGAGCTGTTCATCTTTGACTCGTTCAATTCCAACTTGCTCTTCTTTCTAGTGGTTGATCTGGCCATGACTTGAAAGCTGCTTTCGGAGACGCTGATTGGCTGTAAAGCTGCTGGACGAAAGAGTCCTTGGGAACAACCGGTAGAACCAGTGTAGGGAAATGAACTCGATACAGTCAAGAAAAAATCTTTTTCGGCCCTCACCGAAATTCAGTATTGATGATGTCAAGCAAGCATAAACAAACTCTGGTCTAATCACTTCACGAATAAAATGTCACATTTAGATATCCGACTCCCTTCTCAAGGTTTCTCCCTGCCCATTGTCTTTATTCCCTCGGCAACACCGCTAATATGTGCATTCAGGTGGTATCCTCGCTGCAGTCTCTGTTATCTCTTTGTTGGTAGGCTACGGGTTTGGCAAGTTCTGTGGTGCGAGTAATGGGAAAGGGGAGGGAAAAGAACTCATGAAATCCCCTTCTGTTGAGAAAGCCGATACTGAGGATGAAAATGAAAGTCTGGCTGATGGTGACTTGGCTGCCATCAAAGCAGGCCTTTTAGAGCCTTGCAAAATGGTGTGTTTTGATCTTTACCCAAAATATCTGACGGTGGACCATCTTCAAGGTTCTTGTTGTGCGAACAGATCTTGGGATGACTCCTGGAAAAATAGCAGCACAGTACGTGTCCTTTGCATAGAATGAGACGCTTGTCTGAAAACAAAGGATAGGTGCGGGTAAGCGGTCACGAAGCCGCGGTACTGGTGTTATCTTATTCTTCCACAGACATGCGACGCTTGCCTGCTACAAGGCACTTGTGGAGAAGAATCCAAAGGTGTGTTAGTCCATGTAGTATGCAAGCCAAATTTCCTAATAAGAGCTCAGCTCGTATCACACTGGGAGCGTACTGGGTAGGGAGGGGCTCCATGTGGTAATTCCTCAGACTTACTTATTTCCAGACAGGCCAAAATTGCACTGAGAGCGTCTTCGGAGAATGAGCTTGTTGAGCTGGAGGCTATTGCAAGGAGCCTGAATCTCTGCGCGCGGTCAATCCACGACGCGTGAGTCGCTGAGCAGTTTTGTCTTGAGATCGCTGACGGCGTGGTTCAGAGGACACACTCAAGTGGAGGCAGGAACACGCACAGTTGTGGCCATCGGCCCTGCTCCCGTTCCGCTGGTCAATAAAGTGACAGGAAAACTTCGTCTTCTATGATTTTGATACTCAGGATATAGACATTGTACAGGTAATATGCATTACAATAAGATATGCGGACCACTACTGCCACTTGCAGCCGAGCCACCAGCTCCTGCATTTACTTGCTCACAGTGAGGTCAGGATTTTTTGAATGAATCAACTCAACTTACAAGAGTCGAGGTTCACTAACCCGTCAGAGTATTCAACATCGCCTCCGTTCGCGTTTCCGCCCTGACCACTATACGAATTTGCAGAGTTTGCCAGGCCTTGTGAACCACCGTGACCCTTGCTGATGCCGTCGCCAATGGCTGCCAGGCCAGAATCAGCGCTCCCACCTACGCCGGCGTTCTCTGCAAAATCATCAGAAAATCATCAGTCGAAATCCTCACGTCTGAGTGTATGCCTACTCGAGTCGATGTTAATGATGTCAGTATCTCCCATTAAGACTCCGAGCAGGCCATCAGCATTGGAGCCCTTGACTGAACCTCCTTGGGCCATGCCAGCTGCGCCAGAGTACGCGTTGGCTGAATTGGTAGTGCTGGCGCTGGGAGTTGTGTGGCGCCGAACTGGGGACGCAAGAGCAGGTAGGACCAGTGTGAGAAGGACGAAATATGAAAGAGAACGCATTATTGGGAACAAGTAGAATAGTGTAAATAGTCAAAAGATGTGCTGAGGCTGACGCGAAGGCAGACGGCTTATCTACCCAGCCAAGAATAGATTTCATGACGACAGTCACGTGGATGCAGAAGGTTTAGATTGAAAAAGCTTGTCATGTTTGTCAACCGAGGTATGTCTTGCAGGGATTTGTCACACTGAGCTGAGGTATGTTTTGTCTTGTAGGTCAGCGACATTGTGGTCAATCTTCTTATAGTGACCATATCGGATGGCCACGCTCTCCATCGCCCGGGCATATCAGTACGCCTTCCAGAGCCGTCCGAATGTTACTCTGGCACTCACTGGCGGAACGTTCAATGCTCTCGGCGACTTCGTGGCTCAAATTTCTCAGATTCTGGTCAGTTCTCTGTGCATCACTGTATTACAAGACTTACTTACCTTGTCGCAGACGAGGAAAGAGCACGAGTCACCTCGTCCATATGACTATGCACGTACTGCTCGGTTCTTCTTCTTTGGCTTTACAATCAGTATGCATTTGATCGGCGAAAACCAAGGCTCTGCTCGCTCATTCCTGCATTACCAGGTCCTGTGATGGGTCGATGGAACACATTCCTCCAAGTCCGTTTTCCACTTAAACTCTGCAGACATGCCAAGAAAATAAGTCTGGGAGCTCTAGGCAAGCGCGTTGCATACGATCAGCTCTTCATGTGCGTTCCTCTCTCTACCTTGGTTGATTCTTCTCTCAAATCGCGTCCTCAGGGCCCCTCTCGGTGTAAGTGTCATGCCATCCGCATCGTCACCTTTCTCATTGTTCTATCATAGATCTGCTACTTTATCGGTTTCATGGGTGTAACTGAAGGTTGCTCGCCATCTCAAGTCATGGACAAGTTTAGGGACATATATGGCACTGCCCTCATCACAAACTGGAAAATTTGGCCTTTGGCACAAGTGCGCTCGGACCTATCGATCTGCGTCAACTACGATTTGCTTACCTTTTATTTCCGGTAGCTCGTCAACTTTCGTTACACGCCCCTCGCGTTCCGAGTTCCCTTCTCTCAAGGGTGTGGAGTCCTATGGACACTGTACTTGTCAGTGCTCAACTCGCAGCAAGTCTCTAGTTGAAAGCAAGCCAGGGAAATGCCAGGGAAATTCCCCACCCATTCTCTGCAGGGAGAAAGCAAGGCAAGAATCGAATTCAGCTCTCAGAATTCAGTGCGCCCAATCCTGATCGTCGCTTGGTGTTTGATAGATTTATGTATTTGTTGTGATCGACATATTGTCTATCTCTGCCACATCCATAGCTCCAGGTTGCAGTTATGTATTTTTCAAAGAATATTGTGTGTTAATTTTCAAGAA
>Ga0153987_1000318_pt1 | contig 16401 bp, 19 predicted proteins | sample TSNC071MetaG_FD_102279 | JGI IMG/M metagenome (GOLD analysis project Ga0153987, IMG submission 102279) | Attine ant fungus gardens microbial communities from North Carolina, USA - TSNC071 MetaG | ecosystem: Host-associated > Fungi > Mycelium > Unclassified | place: USA: North Carolina, William B...
GCGGGTGGTGAAGAAGCACGAGGTGCGCCTATCACAACACATCAGCAAGTCCTAACCCATCTACCCCAAGGCTCAGGCCCTCATACCATGAGTGTCTATCGATGGCTAATTAGTTTTGATCAAGGTAGACACTTCAATTTATCCAAACCTTGGTCGACTTCAACAGCTTTCGAGTCTGAAGATCCTGAAGATCCGGCCAAGTTGTTTTGCGACTTTTTTGTAAGAGCGGCGGGCACCGGAGGACCCACTTCGTCCTCAAGATCAATTGAACTGACTGAAGCTCCATCAGCTACGTCTTGCCTTGCAAATCGAGTCAAGTGTTCAACAGCTGTGGAGAGTTTGGGTGGTGATGCACTTTTCCCCGTGATCAAGAGCCTCGGAGGAGATTTTCGATTCTTGGGCATATGTAGGCGCTCGGCGACAACACGAGCTTGAGCTTCTTGATCTTTGGACATCTTCCTCACGGCTTCTGGTCGAATGTCTGCCCACATCTGCAATGCTTTAATGGAACCCCATTCCATAATCTTGTTGTTGAGCCATAAAAGTGACACAGGTTTGGTCAAAAAATCATTGCACCCAGCAGCTAGAGCGCTGACTCGATCGCTTTGTAGCGAAGAAGCAGTGAGGGCCACGATAATCACAGAAGATCGGTAAGGAGAAGATCCGCTTGGAGAACGTATCTCATTCGTAGATGCAGAAGGAAGGATTAAGATATCCACAGGTAGCTGATGAGAAGTTACCGGAGAGAAATCGGAGCCACCGTCCAGTTGTTCTAGTCGTCGAATCTCCCGAGTAGCTTCTATGCCATCCATGATTGGCATCTGAATATCCATCTTAATTAAAGGGGTAAGATTTGGCCACGTTCAAGGCGTGAGCTGTCAACATACTAGGATCAAATGAAAACCTCCGGTCTTCCACTTTTCGACCGCTTCTTTCCCATTATTAGCTATATCGTATCGAATCTTCTTCCGTTTCATGAATGTCGACAGGATATTTTGATTGATGGGGTTATCTGGAAATTTACATCAGCATTTCATCAAGTAAAGGTTTACAGTAGAATGACCGTCAACAATGAGAACACTTATCGGAGGGACTATATCGTTTGCAGAAATTGCATTCTTGCCTTTCTTGCCTAGTCCAGCTCCTACATTTTTGTGAATTGAATCTGGTTGTTCCTGTGATGATTGTTTCACAACTGCCTTCAAGGAGCTACCTTCATTTGCCGGTGATCCCAGAGTCGATCGTGGTTCAGACGTTGAGACCCTATTCTCGCTAGGAGGGATCGTAGGAGTTATGGGTACCGCAACATCTTTCAGGCTTTGAGTAACAGAATGGGGTCGAGTAGCTGCTGGGATCGAGTTTGAGGTTTCATGTAAACCGGGAAATAATTTGGTGTCTCTACCAAATGGTCTTGGAGTCGACAAACATCGTTGAATGGCTATGTTATTCCCAATCCGTTCCACTGGTTGCGGCGAAGCCTTCTTCTTTGACCGTGGATGGAAGAAGATACCCGCAGGCTGCCCATCAGGACTCGAAACTAGATAACCTGAAGAAGGCGACAAACCAAACTTCCCAGCTGGGTCAGGGAAGTACTCATTATGCAAGTCAGGAATTGCAAGCGGCGATGGAGATGGCAGACTGGCAAAGAGATGCTCCTTAGTCGAGCGATCAGAGCTGGACCACGAACCATGAGATTGCGTCGTGCGATTGAACGGAAGGCCAGTTTGTGTGATTTGATTTGTACGGGAGTCAGAGGGAGGTGGGAAAGATGATCCTGAAGACCGTACACCTGGCGAGATGGCAGTAGGGAAAAAGAAGGGGTCAATTGTTGGTCGGGTCACTGCGGTATGCATAGCTGTCAGGAACCGTCGAGGTCCAACAGGCTTCGGGATAATCATAACCTCCGGCAAACGAGCTGTTGAGCCATGTGTCACCATCATTGACTGAATGACATCCTTTGTGACTTTGTAATTAGCAAGGCTTGTGAAATGGAAGACGACAACTGAAGTAGCAGACTGCCCGAGAACACGAGCAAGCTGAGGCGACGACCTAGACCTGTGCAAGGCAGTCAAAGAAGGGCGAGTGCGTGCATTAGAGTTCTGGGGGTGCTGTTCTGTTCGTAGAGCTTGCAAACATTCTCGTAAAATGCCGGTATTGTCGTCAATGAAAATAAACGACAGATGGGATGCATTATCTGATCCAAATGGTCTGGAACTACTTATCGAAGCATTAACTTCAGGGTTAGGCGCCGTTGAAACACCAGGAGATGAGAACCAGCTCTCTCGTACTGGTGTTGAGGTCTCTTCACTCGTCGACCTCTCGCTCCTGCCATCGGAGGATACATAAGTGACATCCATGCCCCACGCAGTTATGTAACTGGTCATATGTCGGGCAAATGCGCTATCCGATCGTGCATATAGTGTAGCTTTGCGGCCTTTGAGGGTTTCGCCGAAAACCAGCAGTTGTTCTGTACTAGGATCTTTGTCAAGTCCCGAGACTCCTTCTGGTGTGTTTCCACCGGATATGGTTCCGGATAAGTCTGAAACAGCCTTATCCAGAAGAAGGCTCACTTCATATATTTGACCATCCTCGACATGGTTCTGGATCGTGAATTGAGCATCTATGAGGCGTAAGAGGCGGCGAAGGAGTAGAGTAGTGAGTTGAGGGTTCGGCCGTTGTTTATTTCTGCAGAGTGTTTTGCTGTTAGATTTGCAATCCTCTATATGGCCTTCATGTGTATCAGGCAAAATGGTCGAACCATACTTGTGCTCAATCTTGATACTGCACCGCAACGATTCCATGTCAGTTGGAGAAACCGTCACACGTCCTTCAACAGATCCATCCAGGATGGTCGATGTCCCTGACTGAACCCCATGAGGGGTCACCGCAAGGCCCAATTCAATTAGATCTCCCGGGAGGGCCTTGTCGAGTATCTGACGAACAATCTATGAAATTTCTCCAAGTCAACAATGGAATCAGGGATTCAATCAGAGACCACGTACATGGAGCAAAGCATACACGATTCCACATTCATCACCTTTCACATAGACATGCCTCACGTCCACTTCTCCGTAGTGAAGTACCAGATCAACACCAGCCTGGGCAGCAATAGCACTTGAAGTATCTCCGACGCCCTGCAACAACTCCCCAATATCAAATACATTCTGCACTTTCGTATCTCCTTCAGAATAATCGAGAGAACCGGATTCGCTGCTGTAAAACCTGAGTAAATTTGCTGACATATAATTCAAGGTCTTCATGGCAGTGAACATTGCAGACATCGAGGGTGTTGGAACAGATAACGAGCATGCCGAGTACTGTTCCTTTGCAGATTCCAAAACTTGTGGTGGCGAAATCTGGAGCATGGTCTGAATAACCATTTGAAAAGCGTCTGCAAGCTCAACCGACAGGAAATCAATAGGCGACGTGGGTTGGACAGGTGTGACAGGGTTCGAATGAAGAAAACGCATCTGCTGTCTATGTGGGTGCTGAAGATGACTGAGCTGGGAAGGAGATAGCGATGGCACCGGGCACGAAAAGTGTGGTGAAGATTGGGGCTGAGGAACAGCCATGCCAACGGTGGCCCGAGGCTCGGTCGTTACAGATGTTGGAACAGTCGTGCTCTGAGTCTGAGTTTTACTTTCGTTCTCGAAATGACTATCTTTAGACGTCGGTATATCACCCTCTCCTTCGGACGAATCGGGAGATTGCCGCCGTGGAGCCGTGCCAGAACTAGAACCCCTGCTGTTACCCGGGCGTTGACCAGCATACGAGATGCTGAATGTGTGGTTACGCCGAGTCGAAGGAGGTCCCACAACAACGATGCCGTCCTGAGAGCCAATTGATTCGGTGAGGCTTGAAAGTCGAAGTGTTGGCGGCCTTGGTGAACTCATAACACTCGTAGCGGGCTAATACAACAGAGCTGGATGCCAGTGAGTGGCATTGATGACGCGATAGAGGAAAGCTAACCAATGTCTGTTCTGAAGCCCAGAGAAGGAGGGAATGTAGTGAAGTTGGAGGATAGAATGTGGCGCCTGTACAGAGGCAAGCTGTTGTGCTTCAAACCTGACCAAATACATTCATTGCTGCTCAAACATGATTCATGATCATCCCAATCCCTTTCTTTCAATCACACATACAGTTGATTAAAAAAACCCTCTACCAGAAAAACCATCTTTTGTAAACTCAAACATGTAACATTAATGTCACAATCTCCACGTTCAATTACTCAATCAAAGGTCAAAAAACTCAGCAGGATTAGTAAAATAACTCAACATCTCCCTGATTTCATCTCGTCATTAACTCAATCCTTTTGGGGACATAGTAACATACCTCAGCAACAAGATCCATGTCATGGTAGCTTACCCTTCTTCCAGCAGCGGCACGAGGGTCCTCCTTGGCATCTGGTGGTGGCGGAGGTGGTGGTCCACCAGCCTGCCCATTGTTCCTCATGTTCCGACGTCCAATCCCATTTCCACTTGTCAGTGCAGAGTCAAGTGCGGCCGGAGAAGGTTTGGGAGGAAGACCAGCTCCTACAGGTACAGTAGTTTCTGCAGTAAAGCCACTTATGCGCTCACTTAAGCGCCTACCAGTGATAGTACCTTCATCACGACGAGGAAGCATAGCTGGAGGAGGATAAGGGGCCGGAGCACCATATGGGTATGCAGCATAAGGATCCCAGTACCCGGGATACGGTAGTGGTCCTGGTGGGAATGAATAATGCCCACCAGCTCGGCCGTACTCAGCATGAAAGGCTGTACCTTGAATCCCATAAGCTTGAGGCGGGGGAGCTTGATTGACATTGCCAATCGTTGGAGGAGGATGCGTAAACGGTTGAATGCGATGCGGGTCTAACACAAAATTGTTCAAGTAGGTTAACTGAATGGCACCCCGTTAGTAATGGCGTCGGCCCCTTGATAGTAGTCACGCACATCATCAAGGTGCTTCACGAGTTCGGGATGTTTATTGGCGATATGTTTTTCAACAAATGACGAGGCCCTGAACAGCTTTTGACATGTTTTGCATCTGAACTTGCCTTCATCCTCCTGTTTGATCTGAGGCTCAGCTGCCTTGGCAAGCTCCCTGAAACTACCATCAATGGCTTATACAGATAGTGGAAGATGTGAACGTACTCTTCATAAGATTTACCCCCGTAGTCGCGGGGGTCAACACCGTCTCGATCGATAAGCAGAGCGATCTTGGAGTCTAACCACTCCAACCACCGACCATCTGCAAGGATATTAGCACCGCACAAATGACAACAGAAAGATCCATGAAAAATCACCATTTCGTTCACTTCCTCTCTTATCTTTCCCGTCTTTCTCCTTGCCATCTTTCTCTTGCTCTACACCATCCTTTTCGCTTTCGTCAGCTTTCTTATCCTTCTCAGCAATCTCAGTCTCAGTAAGCTTGGTATTCGTGCATGAAAAAGGCTTCCTCTCGTGTTTGATACATTTACGCTGCAATTCTTCAAGATGATCAGTTATTACAGCGCAATAATAGCACGTGTGGAAAGCTGCCCGAAGATAAGCGATATACAAATCCAGTGATATCACCACCTGTAGATCAGATAAAAATCAGCAAACTCACAAAAGGAGAAAGAGAAAATATCAACCTTTTTTTCTATATATTCCCTTTCGTTGTTCACGTCTACTAGCCCTTGCTCACGAAGATCTACCATAATTTTTTCAACTCTCCGTTCAACGGCCTCACTACCACATTCTCTAGGTTCTGGGTCCTCTTCCTCTACACTTTCTTCAGGTGGTGCCGTGATCGCATCCTCTTCGGGCTTTGCCTCACCGTTGACTTTGGGTTTCATGTTAAGTTGTGATCTTTTCATAGCACGTAACTTTGCAGCTTCCATTTCCAACCGTATTGTAAGGGTCTTCACGTTACCAAGATCTTTTTCTAAACGCTCAGGACGGCTTGCAGCGTCAGGCGTGTTTCGCACGCGGTTAGTGAATGGCTTGACAACATGGGAAACATGAAGTTTAAACCCCTCGATCTGAGAAGTGACATAGCAAGAAAAGAAACATGTTATTGGGCAGCAGAAAGTGGGGTACCTTTTTTTCTCCGAGCTCGGCGATGACAGAGCCCATGTCCGTATCATCTCGAAAGCGTATCCAGCCTGCACGGTAGAAATTGCGTTTTTGCAAAGGATCACCAAGGGCAAGGTATACAAAGCCGGGAATCTTTGCACAGACCTGAAAAAAGGAAATTGAATTAAACACCAAAAAAGGAAAGGTGGGCACAAACCTCCTCGAGCTTGACACGGCCAATGTCAGGTGGAATGGTACGAATCATGACCTGATTGCCCTCAGGCGGGACAGAAATTTCCATCCCGCGATTACTTCGCTTGTTATCTGACAAATGTTTGCCATTGGTCTCCACTCTGCTAACATCAGGATCGACCGCCTCTTCGTCAATTTCGACAGTGAACTGCATTTCATCATCACCACCAGATGGTTTGCTTTCCTCAGCAACACCGTTAGTCTCGGCGGCAATATCGTTAATAGGTGAAGTCTCCTTTGCAGGTGAGGGTGGTTCTGGCTCAGTTTCATTCAAATCTGGGTCAAACTTGCCAGACTCGAGATCATCAAGAAAAGTATTAATACGACCTTTCCAACCCTCCTTCCGCACCTGTAAGCGGAGATTTTGGAATTTAGGATCATACTTTTCGGCAAACCACGGAGACTTCCTATGGTGCTCAAACATGGTTTGAAGCTAATGTACAGCAACAAAGCAGTTTCAGTCATGATGTTCCGACAGAAGTATAGAAACACGGGCGAGAGCAAGGTGAGAGAAAGGACGCTGACCTGATTAGCAGCAAATTCCTTTTTATACTTTTCCCATTTACTCCTGATGCCATTCCGCGGCTTAGAGCCATCACCTGCTTCTTGCTCAGCGACTTTGTCAGCGTTATCCTCTTCAAAAGCTTCCTGGGGGTGGAAATAACGAAACCACTCTGCATATTGCTTAAGGGTCGCTGGAAAGTCGAACGTATGAGGATCGGGAGGAGGACGTCGCGACGACTGATAGGGACCCGTTGGGCCCCTGCGTGGAGGCGAGGAGTATCCGTAGCCGCGTGAGTGAGTATCTGAAATCCAAAAACCATGAGTTACCCGAAAGGTATAAAAGAGCTGGAAAAGTTTCAAACCGTAATCATCATTGTAACGTGGACGCGGATCGTATCGGTCCCTATCGCGGTCAAAGGGAGAAACGGAACGTCGCCGCTTTCTGCCTGGTCTCATTGTTAAAACTGATAAAAGTCTTTGATATCCGTGTACGCACTTTCATCTGAAGGAGGGCTCCGGCTTCGGCGGCGAGGATAATCATATGAAGTTCTGTCACGGTCGTAGGAAGACCATCGCTCACGGTCGTAGCCCTCCCATTCTCGACTGTAAGCATCTCCTGTGTATGGGTGATCCGGATAAGAAGACCTGGGAGGATAAGGGCGAGGGGAGCGAGAGCGAGAGCGTCCAGGAGGTGGAGGATGCAAGGAAGGCCAGGACATCTTACAAGGCCAAGAAAGAGACAGAGAAATGGATATTAGAGGCTGGAGAGGAGAGGTCGAGCATAGTGAAGCACAGACCTCTGAGGATCACGACGAGCACAAATTGGTCCTTGTTCGACACGCTCAACAGTGGTCGTGACCAAGTCCTTTCCTGTGCGTTTCTCACACACCAAGTGGTTCAAACTCCGACTCCCACGGCCCGTGCGTCATTTATTAATTATTTATCAAAATATATTCTCTAGTACGTCCTCCAATTTCGAGTCTTTCGGTCTTTTCCGGTCCGAGTCCGAAATATCCTCCGCGCGCCGCTTCAGCGTCCGTTCCCGAGGGTGGAAGTCTCCCTTTTCCGCTCGTTTCTTCAGAACTTTGGCAAGCTCAACATTGTGCAGGTACTCTTGTTGCTCTGCGCGTGACTGAGATAGCTCGACCCGTAGTTTAGCTTGATGTAATTGTGCTTCGTGTGCTAGACAACTGCATGATTTATCTGCTCAAATATCATCATTTGGCGACGCTTACCAACTTGCTCAGTCAACATGTTCCACTTGAACTTGGGCAAATACTTCATCGTCCACACATCGTCCCTCCAGCGTGATCCTTTCTTCCCACCGATCGGCTGGGCATTGAGCATGTCTGCCACACTTCGTGCGATTCTTTTGTCCTTGAACTCAATCCATCCTTCTGTGAAATGCGGCTTTTTCGTCGACGTGAATTTCTTCCTCAAGTATGCCCGTTTCGCATCTGTTAAAAAACCATGGAGTCAGTTCTATCGAATCAGCATTTCGACCATACCCTCCTGCTGCAAATACACCCGCCCCACCTCTCCGTACGCCTTCATCAGATCACGCACCTTGGCTGGCTGCAGTCCAGGAGGAATTCGAGAAATGTACACAATGCCAGCCTTTTCCTGTGCAGTCTTGAATGTAGCAAGTGCTTCGGGCGTCAATAACTTGACAATCGGCTGTGTTTGACCAGGGGCTTCTTGAGAGATCATTTTATCAATGAAATCCTCTGGCCTTTTCGTGTCTGTGGAGAGACTTAGAGCCTCCGATGACGAAAGCATGAAGAAGCAAGAAGCAAAGTGACAGATTGTGATATGAATGTGATCATTACATAAGGAACATACAATCAGCTCGTTAACTCAGGAGAAGTATCAGCTGTGAGAGAGTTTGAATTAAGCTGCCAGATGGAAAGATTCATGGTTATCACAGCGTGGGTTATCTTTTAGAGTCGAATGTAGAAGTGAATCCCACATTTTCCTCTCTCATCATGGCCAGCTGTCCTGAATTCCTTTCTCATAGCTTGCTGCGTACTAATAGCTATACAAGATATTTTTACGATGCTCTCTTTCTCCGATTCTACGCCCGCCTACCCCTGCTCCACGACGCGCAATCAGCCCATCAGGGTTCATTTCTGGTGCCCTCAAGTTACCCTTCTATTCAACCCAAGCTGCGGTACGTACTCTTGACACTCTCGAATCCAATCCCCGACAAGAATATAGGTAACTCGTTCGCATGTGGCCGCTCGTCCATACCAAAGACCACATCTGAGCCACTCAATTTCAGCAAATTGCCGTCAACCAAGGCTTGATCAGAGCTGTTACCGAGTCTTTGAGTATCTCAACCAAACTTTCACTGCATCTCGACCCCTGCGAAGATACTCTTGACATTCAAACAACTCTCTTTTCGACCCCATAAGTTGTACTTATGCTCCAATTTGAGGTTGACTGTTCCTGTCCTCTTGTTCCTTTCGTTCTCTATCTCGGTCTCGCATCCCTAGACGATGCTTACTGCACGTGTCCTGCACATCTTTAAAGTCATCAATCTAGTGATCTCTCACATACATCAATCTAGTGATCTCTCACATACATCAATCTATGATCTATGAACTCTGGCCATTCCTGTATTCCCACCCATGACTAAACAGGCTAATTCCACAAGACCAAGCATTTTTTATCTTTTATTTCTATATAGAGAGCGAAGAGAGCGAGAGCACGGTCTATCATCGAGCCCCGTGTAATAAATTGTTGTATTAAAAAAAAGAGAGTAAGAGCAACAGCAAGAGCAACAAAGGTGTATTGTATGATCGGCACAGCCACAAACAATTATTCTTGCCCAGTAGCAACATACCATAACTTCTTCAGAAGATTCACGGCTGGTCCATCCATTCCATTGAGCCGCACAAAAGACACAGTCTCCAAAGTATTCGTGTACTTGCGCAGATACGGTGCATACTGGTGATAACGTGTGAGAATTAGTGATATCAAATGAAAAACATAACAAGCAACTTTCCAACGAACTAGTATCCCAAAAGAAAAGAGAGAAGACGAGAAAAAGGTGGCAACTTCACTCACCACTCTAACAAACTGACGATACCAACCCCAAGTCTCCCAAGTATTCCATTCATCCCGGCCCCAGGCATCCCGATTTTGCCAAGCTTCAACACTAATCACATCTCTCGAGTGAGAGTCAGAACTCAAATTATCTGCAGGTGTTAAGCAAGATATGAATCCTCCCAGTGTACGCGATAATGCTGCTTTCTGTTCGCGAACGAGGGATTCCGAAGCCTTGAGCGCCGTCTCGAGTGCAACGTTTTCTATTTCATCTAATATGGTATATCAAAATGAAAAGGATAGCAAGCTTTCGATTCTCTCACCAGTAGACTTTTCATTTCCATCAACTTCCATCTCTTGACTAGCTTTTGCTTTCGCTCGAGCATCGTCATCTTCCTTTCTCAGCGTAGCAATTTTTCTCCTGGCAATCACAACCCTTCCGTTCGCTTTATCTAACGCTGCCTTGAGCAAATCCCACTCAAACGCACTCAAATTTAACGGCTTTTCAATCTCCCTCAACTGTCCGACAACCGAGCCATTCAGGAAAGTCCATCCAATGACATCAGTAGGATCGACGATCTGATATTGCATCAACTTATCGAAGACGATCCCAACCATCTGTCGATTGTGTTTCCAGAACGACGCAACGGCGGTCAAGATATCATTCTTTGCTCCTGTATCACCGTGCCCTCCGGTACTGGAGATGCCGCCACTAGCCACATAACGAAGGAGTGCGAGATATCGTTCAATACCGTTGAGAAGATGTGAAAAGGAACGAGATCCAATGTTGAGGAGGGATTGAACAGCAATGGACCGCATGAGACCATCAACGTCAAGCCGGCCATCGTCCAATCCCTCGAGCTGATTCTTGAGCGTGTCAAGATGGGCAATAACATCTTCGGCACTTGCCCTCCCTCGGAATAGATCAAGTACTGACTGAGCAGCTTCAAAATGCGGATGTGCTGTCGATGAAAGTCCTATTAGAGTCTAAAGATACGTCTTATTGACTTACACGGGTCTTCATATTCGAATGCAGGTGCAGGTGCTTGTTCGGATATGACAAAAGCATCGAGCTCTTGCATTGACGGAGGAAGTGTTTTGAAGATACGTTCATGGTAAGCAAGCCGAATTTCGAGCTCAATGACTCGGCGAATGAAGGCACGTTTGGGGTGCTGAACTGCTAGGGATAGGTCTGGGACCCTGTGGCAGGAGTCAAGGGTAGCGAATACATTCCAGCGAACAGGCTCACCATTCCTTCCAAACCCATTGAAAACCAAAGTTACTCATGTGGACAGCAAACCATTCTGCGAATCTACGCGCAACTTCGACATCCAACGACTCAGAAAGAGCAGCATACAGTTTCCGTATAGATTTTCCAACAGCAGGTCCGACAGTCGAGGGCGACAGCTTGCATAATTCCGTGATCAGGCTTATATAATATATTGACTTTTGGGAAGACTCTGGCAAAACCAAGTAGGCACCAAGAATAGTCTGTCTCCCAGGATAAAGTCAATACAGAATAAAAATGAGTGAAGATCAGAAACTCGCTTCTAGAACAGTGCTTTCAAGCTGCCAATCCTTGCTTCGAACGGTGTCATGTTCTATCGTTGAGCCGGGCTTTGGTTTGAATGTGCCTGGAAGATTCCACTTAGGATATTCCAACAAGAGGCGTGCACATTCTTTGCGATTGATTTCGAATATGTCGATCGTATCAATCAGAGCACTGCGAATAATATAACCGGCGGGCGTGTTTGGATCTGGTGACACCTAAGCTCAGATGATAAACAGATAACTGAGAGTCAAAGCAAGTTTGGAAACCGACTTCGTCTGTGAAGACACGGAAAAAGTATTCAGGCCATTCTTCTTTTTTAATTTGAGTTTCACTCCCAGTCTCGGGAGTAATACCTTCGACCTCGATGATCTCTGGGGGTACCAGCACGGAGGGTAGGTCGTATTTAGATATTGCAATGTTGATGTCCTCGCAAAGGTATGGCTGCGGAATGCAGTCAACAATTCCTGCAAAGTCGGCCTCGTTGAGTGCTTTTAAAGCGGCCAGGAGGCTGTCGAGCACCTGGAATACGATGTCCTGATGACAGACGGAGAATTGACACTATAAAACACCCACTTCATTTGCACTCTCTGGAATAACTACATCATTAGAGATCCTGCTGTTGAGGGCCACAAGCCATTTTGAGCTGATCATCGAATCACTGTAAGCTTGAATTGCAGTAATCATATCATCAACATTTTTGGAAGAATATGCCTTAAGGACCAATCCTGCCTGAATGAGAACTCAACAAAAGAATGTCTGTATCACAATATTGGCTTACAATGATCAGACCTTCACCAGCTGCCGAAGCTGCTTTCTTGGCGCGGCCATGGGAGACACCAAACTCATCTAACACAGCAACAAAAGACTGGAGCAGAGAAATCATGGATTCGGGCGAAATGAGACCTGCAACGGTTAAATGGGCGAAAAATTGTATCTGTGGAAGAGTAAGCTGCATAAATTCAGAAGCAGAGGAAGAATTACACATAGGCGCGTTTCTCGCCATGCCACTTTATCCAAATATCCCTGGAAGCCCTTCCAAAAATCTTCCAAAATTAGTCGACCCAATACGGGTCCATCAGACTGTGCTTGATCAGGTACATTGTAAAGACTGCGCAGAAGAGCAGCATAAAACGGGATTTTGTATGGCTGCTCGGTTACACTAAAGTCAACCATGAGTAAAGAACAGAAGATATAAAGCTAAGATACCTTATTCTGAAAGCCTCGGAAATGTTTGCAACATTCAAGGGTTGGTATTCACGGATTTGCTTCTCTAGTCGAGGTAGCTCCTCTTGAGCATCCTAGCATTCACGTGAGACGCAGGACAGGTAGAGGAAGAAGTGGGGCATACCACTTCACCGAACTTGATAATTGCAATCTTTAGTTTGTCCTCTGGGACTTCTGCGAACTCACGTCTACGGTCATCATAATCATCTGCACAAAACGGTTATTATTGCCTCGGCATGAGTCTGATATCTTACCTCTGTAGCGCTTGCGGTAACCTCCATGTCGGTAGCTCATAGGTGACTAGGTAAAAGACGAAAGTGTTGGTCCTGGTCAAATATGTATGCGAGACCGAGCCTGGGATGATGGTTGCTGATAAATCATACTGACTTTTAGTGAATCAATCCCATGCCCTTCTCCTCAACCCAAAATTGCCTAATAAATTGTGCAAAATTCAGAATAAATTTTAGAAATTTGCAAAAAATTGTTAGACTCATTAAAACACTTCAAACCATGCTTCTACAGACCATTTATGGAAGGGAGCAAAGCAACCTAACTTTACTATGTACCACTGTCATGCTAGGCAGTCAATTTTTGGCTGGATAAGTGATATTTGGCACTTTCAGAACCCCAAAGTGTTAAATCATATGTTATACAGTCTAACAGTAGGATGCAGACATTATATAACCATCATTCCAATGTCTCACATTACATCTATCATTCTTATCTACATACCTGTAAATAAGAAGTCTTCACATATCCTTAACTAATCACTTTACCCCTTTCACCACTATGAAGTACTCTGGATGTTATCTAGGTGGGTTAGCTGGTGTCTTTCTCTGCAACCTGACTTCAACACTGTAGCACTGCTATCACAGAATGTTGTTGGAAGGGAACAAAGCAACCTGACTTCAACACTATATACTGCTACCATAGAAGGAAGAGAGCAAAGCAACCTGACTTCAACACTATCACAGGTAGTTGATGAAAGGAAGCAATGTGACCTGACTTCAACACCATGCCATACTATCCCTGGACTGTTGAGAAAAGGTGTTGAAAGAGATGACTGAACATTACTCCTAAGGTACTCAACTGGTCAGGTACTTAGGCAGTAGGGAAACTGGTAGGGTATCTCATCAAAGGAGTATCTATTTAACTACATAAACTATTGATAGAGATCCTCAGCCATCTATGCAACTATACAACATCTGATGTTAAATTATATAAATTAGTAGATTGTCATATGCTTGTAAGACTCAGGTTAGTCAGGACAATGCCTAAGATCACTCAAGGTTGTGGTACCAAGAGAACTCAATAGAGTTTCCACTTGATTCATGTTTACTACTTATACAATATGCACCTGGTCTGTGTGTGGTATGACTAAGTATCTCTTGCAGGTACTCTATAACTCATCTACTGATCCCATTTAATGTCCCACATCAAACCATTGAGAAACTAATATTACAAGTCTATGTACAGGTCTGCCAGCCTGGCTTCCATATCCAAATTCCACCCAAGTCCATTGTCTGTTATCTCCATGATCTACAGAGTCTCTTCTTTGTCCAAGTACAAGTCATATAGCTTCTCAATTGGATTGAGAGTGTTTATGACAGTACTCTCTTTTTTAAGATTCTTTCTCTGGAAGAATTTTCCACCTTTCTATTTTTTCCAGCTTCTTTCCAACTTCTCCAAATACTCCCTCTCAAATCTTCCATTGTTCCATCTATACAGCAACTTGGCCATGTATCTTCCTGGAAGCTCACTTCTGCTGTAAGTGCTATCTTCTTCTTCTCTTATCCTCCTTGTGTAAGAACCTAAGTTAGTTGTGATGATGTTTAAGCCCAAACTCTTAGAGATGGTTCCAAGAGAACTTAATAAGAGTTCCCACTCAATTGTGCTTAGACTTTATACTATGTTATATGGTCTGTGCACAGCTACTGACTAAGCAGGTTCTCTATGACTCGTTCTATGATCCTACAATCTTATCTTATCAAAGTGTTGAGAAACTAGTTCTATAGCTCTAAGTATGGATCAACTGGCCCATCCTTGAGTTCCAATTCCAAGTCCAAGTCTTTATCCATTATTTCTACAGTTCTAGGGGTCTTTTCTTCTTCCTCTGAGTACATATCATACAAGTCTTTGGTCCAGGCAATTCATGACACCTTGCTGCCTCCTTATATCCTTTCTCATAGTCTTTTAATGCTTCCTGTGCATTCCCTAAGTTCTCTTTCTTTTCCCATGTATCTTCTTCTGCCATATATCCTTTCCACTGTACAAGATACTTTATTTTCCTGTACCTCTTTCTTTTGCTCAGAATTTTTTCCATTTCATACTTCATTTCTCCCTCTATTACTGCTGGTAGGGATGGCATTATTTTCTGCTCTTTAACTTGATCCCTGTATCTATGTATTCTATTTATGTTCACTACAGGATGTATCCTTACACTATTAGGTAGAACTAATTCAATTGTATTTGGTGATATTATTTTCTTCATTCTGTAGGGCCCCACAAACCTTTCCGTTAGCTTATCTGTCCTCTTTCCAACCATTTGCCACTTCAGATCTCTTGTGTTTAGTAGCACTATGTCTCCAACTTTGTATTCCTCTGTCTCCCCCCTGTGTCGATCCACCTGCTTCTCTATCTCTTCTTGCACTTTCTTCAATACTGCCTAAGCCTTCTCCTAAATCTCCTTTATCTTTTTTACAAATTTATCCACCTTCACCACCTTTCCTTTTTTTCTCATTTCAAAACCTATCCTCAGATTCTGACTGTTATTAGCTATAAAGGGTGACACCTTCATCAAACTATTTACTTTGTTGTTGTATGCAAATTTGGTATTGCCCAACCAATCTACTCCTAGCAATAGTCCACAAACATTCTAAGGTACTGCTCCAATTCCTGGTTTATACATTTAGTTTGCTCATTTGTCTGTGGATGGAAAGCCGTTGACAGCTTTATCTCAATCCCCAACATCCCATTTAGTTCCTTTATCAGCCCCACCACAAACTGTGCTCCTCAATCAGAGATAATACTCTTAGGGAGCCCATGCAATTTTCACACATGGTCCCGGAATAATACTACCAATCCCTCTGCTAATGTTTTTTCCATCATTGGAATAAAGTGTGCCATTTTTGTTAGGCGGTCACATACTACTAGTATCAAGTCAAACCCTCTTGCCAGTGGTGTCATGAATCGCCCCTCCAGGTATTTGACTAGCCACAATGGCTAAGTCATTATTTATTTTCTTTTACTTTTCATTTTCATTTATTTTATAAAAGAGTTGCGGCCTAATGACAAGATGACTCAATACTGATGCAACAATCATGTGCATGGACAAACATCAGTAAATAGATAGTCTTGTATTTAAGTAGGGCACAATACAGCGAGAACTCTTATCGAGTTCTCTTTATCAATCGCTGATAAAGGGGACAGTTGGCTTAATTCCAGTTACTGGAATTAGCTGATACGACACTAGAACTTGATATCCACTACAGTGACCTCGCTCCTCATGACTTCGCTAACTCTTATTTAAATTGGCAGTCATCACGATCGTCGTACGTCCACTCAAATTGATAACTTGGCTGAGGTCATCGCGACCAAAGCCACTTCCATACATAAGCGGTGTTACACCTGATATGAAAATTCCATTAAAAAGTAACATTAGAAGCTTGATAACCACGAGTTAGCTCTTGTAACTCGCTCTAGAAACCTTCACTATCCCTCATAGTAGACCCAGACCATGATCATTACCAATAAAAGGGTCACTCATAACAAAATGCCTCGAGA
>Ga0153987_1000319_pt1 | contig 16387 bp, 13 predicted proteins | sample TSNC071MetaG_FD_102279 | JGI IMG/M metagenome (GOLD analysis project Ga0153987, IMG submission 102279) | Attine ant fungus gardens microbial communities from North Carolina, USA - TSNC071 MetaG | ecosystem: Host-associated > Fungi > Mycelium > Unclassified | place: USA: North Carolina, William B...
ATTCAACAAAATTTAATCATAACCCCTATATCTTTACCAATGCTATGTCAACCAAACAAGTGGTCAGATACTGAATATGGTGGTTTTTGAAAAAATCAGTACTATAAAAATAGTATAATTACTGGTTCATTTAATCAAAAACATACTCTGAAAAATAAAGATTTTTTATTTAAAGCGGTTAATACTTTGAATTTTAATAAATTTATAATTAATACTCAGTTGTTAAAATTTTTGGAGAATGATGGATTCTATATTTTATAACAGTTTTTTAAGAATCTTAAAGATAAAACTGATAAAACACAATCTAAAATAACTTTAAAAATTGCTAAAATATTAGCACAATTTAATCATCCGCTGTATATTAACCATAGTGGGGATTGGAGAGGTAGAATTTATACTAATTCTTTCTATCTTTCTTATCAAGGAGGTGAATTAGCGAATTTTTTATTGAATTTATTTGAAGGAATGGAATTAAGTGGGGAAGGTAAAGAATATTTATACATATATGGTGCAAATTGTTATAATGAAAATAATTTAGCTAAAAAAAGTTTTGATGATAGATATAAATGGGTTAAATCAAATTTAGATAAAATAATTAATTTAGATAAAAAGTTTATACTTAAAGCTAAAAATTTGCTATTGTTTACTTCATTTTGTTTAATTGTGAGAGAATTGGATAAAGATCCTAACTATAAAGTTTATGTGCCTATCTACTTGGATGCTACTTGTAGTGGTATACAGCATATCGCTGCATTAATTAAAGACTTTGAAAGTGGTAAAAAAGTAAATTTGATAAAAAAAAAAAGAGTGATACTGTTGGTGATATTTATTAAGATTTATTAAAACCTATTAATAAGGCAATTAATTTACATGGTGAGATCAATGAAGATTGTTATGAATTTACAAAAATAAAATTAAGCAGAGATAACATCAAACAGCCAATTATGACCAAAGTTTATAATGTTTCTACTGTTGGTATTGCCGATAAATTACGGAATTCTTTTTATAAAATTGTCAACAAAGATAAAACAATTCATTATTTAGTTCCTAGCGTAGATGGTTTTATTAAATTTAATTCTTGAGAAATTTTGACTTTAGCCGAAATAATTAATACCCAAATTTTTAAATCATTACCTTCAAAAAAAAAAGCACTTTATGTTTATTTAAAGGAAATTGTGAACATTTGTTTAAAATGTAATATTCCTATAATATGGTTTACTCCGACAGGTTTAAAAATTAATCAGATGTATATGCAACCTATTCAGCATAAGGTTTTTATATCTTATAAAGGTAAATCCAAAACTATTGTTTTGAGAGAAATGATAAAAAAAGTAGATTCTAGAAAACAAATTAATGCCATTATTCCTAACATTATTCATTCGTTGGATGCTGCACATTTAATGCAAATTGTTAATAGAGGCATTTCAAATATGAAATATCCTTATATTTTAACAGTTCATTACTGTTTTGGTGCTCAACCCAATAATATAGATGAGTTAAAAAATTTAGTTCTAACTGAATTTATTCAATTATATACAAATGAAGATTTTTAAAAAAAATTCCATGATAGAATATTACAAAATCTTAAAGATAATAACATTACAATCTGGAGTAACAGTCAAGGTCAAAAATATATAAAGGTTAAAAACAAAAATTTTTATATCCCAAATTTACCTAAACCAGGTGAGTTAATTTATAAAGATATTGTATTTTCAGAGTACTTTATAAATTAAAATACAACACTAAAAACTAAAAAGGAAATTTATATGAATACTCGCTCCCCTTGCTTCGCTTATTCTTTTTACAAGCTAAATAAAAATCCCTTTGGGAATGTGGCGTAGTAAAGGAGGTTTTAAATTTAATCCACCTTTTTCCTTTTTGTTCTAATAATTTTAATTATTTTTTTTAGTTAATTAAAGTTATTAGTTTTTTTTTGTTTTACACAACACCTAAATCAAAAATTTTCATAAGTTAATAGTGGTGCTTTTTTTTATTTTTTTAATTTTTAAAGATATTAAAGTTGGATAGTGGAAAAGAACTTTATAGGTTTAATTCGAAATCGTATGAATAAACTACAATTAGTAAGCCTAACCCAAGGCATAAATCATTATCTTTTTGTCTTATGTTGAGTCTGGGGAATATAACAAGGATTAATTTAGGACTTTTTAATTAAGATTATAATTTATAATAAAGGGATTAAGTTATAAACAAAAAACCCATGTGGTGTTCCCCCGTGTATAAAAAAAAATAAAGGAATAAAAAAAAATACTCCACTAATACATGATAATAGTAATAATTATTTGAATGAAAAATCAATAGTTAATAATATTAACTTGGATAATGTTGGTTTATTTGTTCTTAAAAAATATCAAAATGAATAATTATGGTGATATTATCAGTGTTACTGAATTGAATCAGTACTGTTTAAATGGTCAATTTCCTTTTTTTAATGTGAATAAGGAAGAAAGAACCTTATATAAATATGTGGATAATTTAAATAAAAATAATATTTACGTTTTAGCTGTAAAACACGGTGTTAATAATAATGGATACAGAGTTAATGATATTATGTTGTTTGATATTACTAATCAAGATTTTTTAGTTAATAAAATAAGTGATTCTCCTATTTCAATTAAATCACCTTTAACAGGATTACAAATTTTAATAATATTAATAATATTAATAATAAATTTTTAAATAAATCCCATGCCTTACCTTGTGAGTATGGACAACATTCTACAAGTATAAATAATATTGCTATAAATTTTAAAGATATTAGTTCTATACCTGAAAAAGAGGTTAAAAGTTTAAATAATATTTCATTGCAACAAAATACTGAAATACCCGGTTTAAATAATTTTATTAGAAAATATGAAGATTACAAATTAGTCTTTATAAAAGGTATCGTTGAACATGTGGAATTAATGTATAATTTCCCTAATATGCATGTTGATTTTTAACTTTGGTAAGAAATACAAACATTGGTGCTTTAGATTTTTAAACTTATGATGAAAATGGTAATGGACGTGGAAAACAAAATGTATTTGCTGGAGGGTGAGCAACTAATAATGAAAATATTTCAAGTAGATAATACTTATATATTCAACCAGGGGAAAGTAGTGAAATGTTCACATTAAGATTTATTGATTCTTTATTCAGCGAAATTAATGAATGTAAACCGGGTAAAGGTTTTAAAACTGTGGAATATATTATATAGTACTGCTCATAATATGGGTAGATTCGACGGATTATTCCTTTTAAATTTATGTGATGAAAGTAAATACAAAATTAATACTTTTTTCAAAGATAATATCTTAGTTAAATTGCAGATCAAAGATCTTAATACTAAAAATAGTATCAAAATATTGGATTCTTATTTAATGTTACCTTCTTCATTGGATAAATTATTGAAGGCTTATAATTGTGATATTTTAAAAGGCCTTATAGATTTATTAATAAAGAAAATTTAATTTATAAAGGAACTAAACCTGAATTTAAATATTCTGAAATAGAGCAAGAAGAGTATGATTTGATCCCTGCTAATAATTGAAACTTACAAGAAGAAGTATTAGACTATTTAAGTGCAGAGGTAGAAGGACTATTAAAAGTTGTTATGTTATCAAGTAAAGAGTTCTTTCAAAAGTATAATATGAATATGACCGAATACTTGACACTACCTGCTTTTAGTCTTGCTGTTTACGGAGCTAAATATTATAATGAAGAACATCAAATTAAAGTTATTAAAGGATTGCCTGAAAAACACAATAAACAAGCATATTTTGGAGGTAATGTAGGTGTTTATGTACCTGATAATTTAAAAGGTCAAATACTTAATGATTTGTTTGTATATAATATGAATAGTCAATACCCTAATGTTATGCTGAACGATATGCCTGTTGGTAACCCTGTGTTTACTAATTCAACTGATTTAAAGAGTTTCTTTGGATTTTGTTACGGTACTGTTATCCCACCTAAAAATACAAGTCTAACACAGTTATATATTCAATATAGAAATGAGGATGGTTCTATAACTAATCCTAAAACACCATTCAAAAAATGAATTTTCTCTGAGGAAATTAAATCTGCTATTCATGATGGATATAGTTTAAAATTGAATTACGGATGGCAGTTTGAAAGAGGTCATGGTGTTTTTAAAGAATACATATTAGAACTTTATTCTCAAAAAAAAATGCTGAAGATCCCGTTACAAGATAACTTGTTAAAATTATGTTAAATGCATTCGGGGGTATTAAAGATGTATTTAGTACTCTTAAATTAATTAAAAAAGCTGAGTTCAAAAAATACGACAAATATTATAATATTTTTTTTTTTGCTGATGTTAACGAAGACTTTATGATGGTTAAGTATAGTGGTAGAATTAATGAAAGTTTAAGAAAATTTTTGAAAAAATCAACTAAATCTCAAGCAAATGAGAAAGAATTAAGAAAATTAAATAAAAGCAGAGGTACTTTTTCATCTATTCCTATTGCCGCTGCTATGAGTGCATATGCTAGAATGTCTATTAATAAACATAAAAATATTGATGGTAATCTTTGTGTTTACTCTAATACTGATAGTGTAATTTTTACTAAACCTTTAGATCCTATGTTTAGATTTTTTGAAATTGGACAGTTCAAGTTAGAACAAATTATTACAAAAGCTATTTTTATTAGAACTAAATTATACGCATTCTATAGTGATAGTAAAAAACTTATTATTAAGTCTAGTGGTGTTAAACCAAGTAAACTAAATTGAAATGATTTCTTAACACTTCTTAATGGAAAAAACGTTACTGTTTTTAGAAATACCTTTATTGTTAATTGGAAAAAACTACTAATAGAAAACGTAGACAGCGAGTTTACATTAAAAGGTCTATCTATTTTTTCAAAGGACAACAATGTTACCTCCTTTTTAAAGCAAGATGATTTAAATAATGTAAATAAAGTTAATAAAAGTATTTTTATTTTTATTTTTAATTATTTTTATTTTTTATTTATTATATTTTATTATATGATATTTATTATTTTATTTTTTAATTAATTAATTAAATACTTTTATATTTTTTATATATTTTATTATATTTAACTATATAGCATATACCAAGCAGTTGTAGAGATTTTTATTACTATACATTTGTAGTATTTACCATACATTAATCTGTGTGTTTAGGTAAATTATAGATAAAGTTAAAATAGTATGAATTTAGTGTATGCTTTTTACTTTATTGAGCTTTAATAAGAATGTGATTATTTATTGATATAATTCCCTATATTTTAGCTAAATATTATAAATATTATAATTGATTTTTAGTTTATATTTTAGTAAATAGGTATTGCACAGTTTTGTATATTAAATATTTTAAGTAAGAAAGATCTTGTATAAATATTGATTTAATCTTAAAAAACATTTTTATTGAATATTATTAAGGGAGTTTTTATTTATAGTTTAATTTATTTTGTACTTTAATTTGATTTTACCTTAAAATAAGATTTACTTTTTACAATGAGCTAGTTTGTAAAGATTTTTCATGAGGGTTTTGTAATACTATACCATTATATCTTGGATACTATTTAAATGTTTTTATGTTGTTGTATTTTAAGTTATAAGTAATTTTACTTTTCCGTATCATTTTTTTTGTTTACATATTTATATTTTATTTTTCGATAATTATTAATTAGGTGTTTGTAATAATTTTATTAGATAGATTATGGAAGATATTTGTTCACATGATTAGTGTTTGAAGAAAGAATTTTAAATATTGACACTGTAATTATTACATTTCTTTTCAGTCTATAGACTAGATATTACTTAATTAACATTTTATTTGTATTTGGATTATTAAACTTAAAATTTTACTTAATAAATATAGTATTATTGAAAAAAAAAGTAAACTAAAACAGATTTATTTATTTTATAAAACATATTTGAGGAAAGCTTTATTTCTTAGTCTTTAATAAACAATTTTCTATCAAGAAATGATAAGTTTAAATTATTTTAAATGAAAGTATTGTTATTATCTTATTTTAGTCTATAATTTTCTTTTAAACTTAAAGGTGTAGTATCATTAAATTTGTTATTGTTATCATAGATTAATTTTCGTTTATTATATGGTATCATAAGAGTATAAATTAAGATTTAAATTGGATTTTAGCATTAATGATATTTCTATCTCAGATAGTTTTAATTATAAGTAATTTTCATCTTTGAACTAAGCTTTGAATATCATTTCATAAAAATGGATTTTTTAAATTTTCACCTTTTACATATTCATATTTATCTGTTATTCCACCATAAACTTTATGAGCTAAGAATACAGCTTTATTAAAAATTTGAATCAAGCTTTCATATTACCTAATTCAGGCGAAATAACTAACGTAGAAGAAAAAGGTTTATTAATATCAATGGAATCAGTATCAAAATAATATAATTCATAATTGTGATTTTGTTTAAATTGTGACATATATATTCTAGTATAAGCACTCACAGCATAAGATATAGCAATAGAAATATTTTTAATCTAATTATTATTATAATTATCAATATTAAAATTATAAGTTTCATCCAATAAATAAATTAATTCTTTTCCATTTTTAAGTCGACATAATTAGTTATAGTATATTTAACGAATAATTTTAAAGCATGAATAGAATCTATTATCAAATGATTATCGAATTCAGGATTCATACCTAATCTACCATATAAACAATTAAATAATAATTTACTAATAATATAATCAGTAGAATCTTTACTACTATTTTACATATATAACTAATATACATATTTTTAAATATATTACCCTATTTAAAATAACCTCTTTATACTTTAAAGGAGTAACCATATTTCATACTATTATATATTTTTTCATAACAGTAAACACCAGTTCAATTTCCTTTATGAGCATTAGTTCGAAAACCACTTTTGTCTTACATCTATTTTGAAGTAGATAAATTTTTATCTGAGAGGGAGTTTTTACTTAAACTTAAAAAAAAGCAAAGGCCTTTTGATCTAATTTAAAATATCTCCTTTTAAATAAGTAGGTGATCCCTTCTGCGCTACTCTTTCATTACATAAGAATATAAATAATTCACATCATATCTGTGTATATTATAACCTATTGTTTTTTACAGACCTCTAGTGGTCGCCCTGTATAACTACATGAAGAAAAAAAAAATCCCCTTATAACCATAAGTTAATCGTCCACCTTTCATGGCTAACAAATAAGCACTAAGTAAAATATGCGGTATTTAAGGACAATAAGAAGGGGGGTATAAAAAGTATAAAAATCTTTAATAAAAAAACAACAATTTATTTTATTTTATGTAACCTTGGTTACAAGTACCGCTATTTGTACTATTTATTTTACTTTGTATAGTTTTTGTTATTTGTAATGCTAACGAGTATTACTTAGTAGTGTAATTTTGCGGGGTTTTTCTAGTGCGTAACTTTTTGATTAATTTTAGTTTTAGAACATCAGTTACTTTTAACCTTGCTTTGTTTTACCTACTTTTGTTAGCTTATTTGGGTTTTAGATTAGTCTTTTAGTTTAACTTTTACGGTAAGTTATAAATGAAATTTGTTAAGTAATTATATGAGTTATAAAGAAAATTTTACGGATAATTTAGGTAAAGCTCGTAACCCTTTATTTATATTTTACTTAAAATTGCTAATGGTCTTCTAGACGACGATAAATTTCAAACAAGCAAAGGTAACAAGAAGCTGCGTTGTACATATACTTTAAAAATTAAAATTAATTACTATTTTGTATACTATATTAGGTATATTTTATTAAAAGAAATAATAAAACACTTTAACCTATAAAAGAAATATCCGTCAATCGCTTTTTTTTTAAAATTAGAAGTACCTATCAAAGATATTATTTATTGTGAAATATAATTTATATTATTTGTCTTTGTTTAGCCGCAATAAGTATAGATTTATTAATATTCTATCAATATTTTAACTATTTAAAGTTAACATCTTTGTGCTTTAGTTTTAGAAAATGTTATCTCAATTTAGGTTGTACTTTGTGCTTTCTATGCCAAATTAAAATATTTAAATATATATTATATAAATATAGCTATCTATAGCATGTAAATAAGATTTATTACACTTTAATATTTAATATAGTATGTAATAATAAATAATAAAACTATTAGATAGTATAAATTTTAGAAATCTTACATGCTGCTTCAACATTTTATAATTACTAAGTTAAAGTTCATAATGATAAAGAAAAAGAACAATCTGCAAAAGATATAATTAAGGGAAATAAAATGAATTCTGTGAATAGCACTGTTTAACAAATGAAATCCAAATTAGATAATTTCAATATAATTTAAGAAAACTCTGCTAAAATTTAGCAAAACTAGAACAAAATTAATGAAATAAATATATCGGAACAATTAGTTGACGAATTTAAAGTTAATATAGTAACTAATCTATATTTACTACTATCTTTATTCCATATTATTCTTTAATTATTAACCAAAATAAATTCTTATTTTTTAAAAAAATTATTCTTTCTAATATAGTCAAGGTATTTCACTTATTTTTATATAAAGTAACTTCCTTGTATTCTACAACTAATTAAAAAGATAATAATATCAAGTTACAATAAATTTGCATAGGTTCTTTCCGTCCCTCGTAAATAAAGTCGTATCTGCACGACTAATCCAATTTACCTAAGATGCTTGTAGATACAGCAGAACCACGTTACATAATTCAAGGAGGGCTACATTTAATAGCCAAGGAATTTCGCTACTTTAAGATTCTTACATTAAATACCGCCATTGATTATGGCATAAGTCAGTAAATATATTATATTAAAAAAATTTACCTTCTTTACAAGACTTAACATTGGGGCAAAGTTCATAACTTATACAAATATAATTAATCTTAGCAACTTGCTGTGTTTGGGGTAAAGTCGCATTCCCCTATTCTGTGCAAGAAAAAAGTATTTCACTATATTTTCTTTTAAAAAATTGTTACTATCTCAGACTTCAATAAATTATATTGTATTTAAGCACAAACTCTATTTATAATTTAGGTCTTATATAAAATAACTAATTAACTAATAAAAGCAAAAAGTCTAATATATAAAATACCATAAAAAATAACAAAATTGGTTTTCAATTTAAAATCTTTGTTTTGTTTCTATACGTAGGCTTAACTAAGAATAAGTCATTAGACCTTAGTAAAAATACTATATTTATCTAAATTCTTAAACTTAATTAATTAGGGTGAATAATCTCGGCAAATAGGTAAATTTTTCTTTTTATTCTTGAATAATTATAGTGTTGGTGTAATATTCATTTTTGAAATAAAAAAAAGTCTTATATATTATATAATTTAATAACCAAGGTCATAACTCTCCTTATTATAATATTATAATTAAAAATAGACCAAATAAAGCCAGTCTCAGTCTAATAAATCTAAGTTTTTTTAAAATTAAAGCCTAATAAAAATAATCTAACTATACCTTTTATAAAAGTATAAGCAAAGCCTTTACTTACCCCAAAGTTCAAGTATACTTATTAAAACTTGCAAAAACAAACAACAAAATTATATAAACTCATAAGGGAGAAGAGCATAAAATTTTTTTAAAAATAGTTTCATTAATTAAATTTCATTTCTTTAACTTAACCGTAGGAAACAAATTTTTTATTCTCGCACTAGAAATTAGCTAAGTATTTCTTCTACAAATAAAAATAGCAGCCAAATTAACTAAAATAACCTCCATAATTAAAATTCCTCGCCAACTAATTTATCAAAATTTAATACAAAAATTGGAATTAAAGATGTATACGTGTAGCTATAGGTGGATATTTATCCACAAGTGGTATAATTGTACGACTAAATGTTTTTTTATCATTTACAGTTCAAATAATAAAATCTTTTGTTTTTTCTTGTACATTACCACCATAAATAGAAGCAATTCTATAAATTATTTCAGAATTAAGTGGTTTATTAGATAGTTTAATAACAAGACGAAATTGAAGAATTTTATAACGTAAATGATTTACTTGTAGACTACCATCAAAATCAATTAGACCTACAACAAAACAAAAATCAACTAGATTAACTTTTGATAGCCTACAAGGTTTAAAGATTTTATTTAGAGTTGAAAATTTAAAGATTTATAGTATTAAATATCCGTACTTGTGCAACGCTACGCATAAGGCTCACCCACTCATAACAGTTAAATGTTAAGTGGTCAGGTAATAGTAGAGCTGGTAGACTTTCCGCTTTAATTAAACTGGTAATTAGTAAGTTAAAGTTACTAATGTTTGTGTTGTCTATGACACCAAATATGAGTCAAAGTTAGATTTGACAAAGGATTAATGTGATGTATATGAACATAATTATTCAGTAGGTATTCAAAATTAATCTCTTTAGAACACATTGAGCAAAGACCACTTTTTTTTTTACAATTGTTTTTTTAGTTGCCGGCTTCCTTGATAAAATGCTAAGGCAACTTTTAAGTTGAACATTTTTAGTTTATTTATATCCTCATGGAAAGCTTGTACCTCTCTTAGTTCGACAGGGATAACATTTCTAAAGGTGGCCATTATTTCATAAGCGTTCGTCGTATCTAGCAAATAAACAATTTTATTTTAATTATCCTTTTAGATTCTTCTTTTGTACGATGCTTAAGTTCCATGTTATATTAAGGTGATATAATTCACCCTTTTTACGATGTTGTGTTTCAGATTCCTTTTTATGTAATAAACTAAATGGGTCAATATTAGCTAATAGTAAATGAACATTAGCTGCATCTAAAGAATGTTTTAAATTAGCCAAAAAAGCTTTAACTTGTTTTTTTCTTTATCTAATTTATTTATATCTGAAACTTTTCAGTTGAATATGTAGTTACTATAATTTATAGCTTTAATTCTAACATCTTTTAATTTAATAATAACTTGGATTAAATACTAGACAACTAGCTAATGTCCATGGAATAGCAATTTCTAATTTACTACAAATGTATGCTACATCTTTAAGATATGGAGTTCATTATTTAAATAATGGATTTACAACCTGAAAAAAACATTAAGCCAGAATATAAATTGATAAAATATAATTATTCTAATTTAATATTGTGATCCACTGTATGTCTAATTAAAGATAAAGATATTTTATTAACTTTCATTTTTAAACTTTTTTCTATTGATTTTTCTTCTACTTCTATATCATATTCAAATCTGTATGAAGATCTTCATTTACTGTTAAATTATCTTATAATAAATTATAATCTTTTCTTTCATCTTTGAACGAATGATATTAAGTTTTAATTATTCAATTTTTTCGATTCCTTATTAAATCTGTATAATCTTTATAAAATTCAAATGATTATTTCAGATACTTAATACCTTGAATAGATGATACGTTATATGGAATAGTTTATTAACACTTCTGTGTATTTTTAATACATTTAAAGCTTTCTATATCATTTTAAGCATGTTGCAGTATTAGTTAAAGCATCAGTATAAGTGAAAGTATCAGTTTGTTGCACTAATTTTTCCTTTTGTGATCCTAATATCCAGAAACCAAAAACAGTAATTATATTTTATCTGGAGTATCTTAAGCTTTAATGATTAGCTAAACTATAATTAAGTCAAAGCATAGCTAAATGATGATATCCATTACATGTAGCATCTAATTGTATAGGAAGATAACTAACAAAGTTTGTAATTCATAATTTTCTAAACAAGCTATTATATTAAAAATGTAAGAAATAATACTTTAGAATCAGCTTTATTAAAACTTATCCATTATAAATTTATTATGAGTATTTTCATCAACACATTTTATTCTTTAAAAATGATTTTCTCTAATTTATTTCCAAAACAATTTGCAGCAAATATTTAAATTTTAATCAACTAATGAAATACTTTTAGTAACTTTATATTTAATTTTAAATAACTAATTTAAATACTTATATAGTTCTAATTTCTTTTTAATTTTAACTAATTAAATCTTTTATTTATTTTTTTTATTTTATTAAATTTTCCTTTATTTTAGAACTTTTTAATTTAACTTTAGGAAATTCCTACTGGTTTAATAAATTCTTTTATTCTCTTAATACAAAAGGTCGAACTGGGAAATGGAAGTGGGTTTAGTTTATAATTATACAAATTTATTAGATTATAAATTATAATTTATATGGTAGCTTAAACAAAATAAGCTTAACCTTTACATAAGTTAGTAATAACAAAATAATGTTAGCTAGGGAACAATTAATGTAATTCTATAGCATCTCTTAAGTAAGAGCAAACTAATAGAGTAAATACGAATGCTTGTATTAATGAAACAGCTAATTCTAAACCGATTAAAGCTAAGAATATAGTGAAAGGTACTAAAGTAATTATAGCTACAATTAAACTACCTGTGAATAAATCATATAAATAAGTAGATAAAATTTTCAATAGTGTGTGACCAGCCACTAAATTAGCAAACAATCGTACTCCTAAAGATACAGCTCTAGCTAAATATGAAATTAATTCAATTAATACTAATAAAGGTAGGGGTCAGCCATAAATTTGAACTGCCCTCAGAACCGTACGTGATAGTTTCCCATCATACGGCTCGCCACGATTACATGTAATCCAATATAGAACAAAAGGGTTATAATTTTATAATCTAATTCGTTTATTACCGATATTCACTTATTTTTTTTAAATCTGCATAAATTAATTCTCCTTTATGATACAATTTATGAAGGTAAGCACACATAGGCTCAACAGAGCACCTTTAAATTCAGCAAAAGATATTTTATCTCCTTTTCTTTATTTGGCTCTTACTTTCTTTACGGATTTAAGGGTATGTCTTTAGAGGATCCACAAATTTGACATGTTTTCTGACCTTTTTTAAGTTTAGCCGTTCAGCTCTTTTTTCAAAGTTTTTTTTTAACTTGATCAGCGTTTGATTTAAAATCATGTAAAACTTTTAGTGAAGTTGGATAAAATAGTGTTACATCAGTCTCATTACACTTTAAGTTGGGTCCGAAACGTTTAAAAACTTGTTTAATAGTTTTGAGTTTTAATTTTCGAGCCAAAGTTAGAGCGCATGAGGCTTTCAATAACCATATCACGCGCCAAAGTCTAAACCTATTAGAAGCAAAACTGTAGAAGTTCAATATACCATGTATCTTTGAATTGAAAAATGATAATATTTCATAATGAGTCAGATTAACAATAGGAGTGTGTGCTTTGGGTAAAACAGCACCAAGGTGATTCTGTCTAACAAACCCTCCTTTTTTAAGCTCCATTATTATTTTATTTATGGGAGCATTAACCATAAGTTTATACACAGCTACGGCTTTACCATCTACGTTTTTAACTCTCCATTCGGGGTTTGCTCTCAGTTTTTTTATCTCGGCCGCTAGAAAATACCATTTTTCATTTAGCATATTGCTAATAACAGATTTTTCCATATTTAGTTCCAAACCACAATTAGATTTTAAGAAGTCCTTAATTAATTGTTTGATATATTTGGCATCTTTTAATGAGCCACTAACTAAAACAATAAAATCATCAGCGTATCTAATGTATTCCATTCTTTTGAATCTTAAATTAGGGTCCGTCATTAGTGTTTTCCTTGTTAGTCTCATTTTTCTTCAAATTCTCACTCTTTCTACAGGATCCATTGAACCTCCTCTTTTTTTTGCAAGTTTTGTATAAATAGGATTTATTCTTATTTTGTTCCCTTTTTTTAAATTAGACCCTGCGGGTTTATAACTATCCATGAATTTATCCAGTTCATGTAAAACTATGTTTGCAAGTAAGGGAGTTAACAGCCCTCCCTGGGTATTATCCAAATTATAATTTACAATAGTTTTGTCAGGTTCAAAGTATCCTGCTTTAAGAAATTTATTGATGAGTTCAATTATTCTAGGATCTCCTATCTTACTTTTTAATTTGGTCAATATAATTTCGTGAGGAATTTGATACAAACAATTAGTGATATTTCCCTTAATTACTCAGTTATGTTGATGTCCTACTAAATATAGTCTTAGTAGTGCTGAGTGTATAGATTTTTTTGGTCTGAAACCATGAGATGAATTAAGAAATAGGGGTTCATAGATAGCTTCAAGAACAGCATGTAGTGCCTTTTGTACTATCTTATCTTTAGGAGAACTAACACCACTTTTCCGTCCATCTGGTTTATGCTTATAAATTCTTCGATTCGGCTTAAAGTTAAAATTTCCAATTCTGATAGAATCAGCAGTTTCAACAAACCATTTTCAGTTTAAACCATCGATAGTATAACCGTCGGACCCTGGATTAGTGTTCCCTTTTTTTTTTGCTATCTCTTCATAGCATGCCACCAAAAAGAGTGGATCGGATATAAATTTTATTAGATTATAGTGTTCCGGTTTTCTATATTGTTCCAACTCATTTGTAAGGATAGTAGTAACCCCGACTCGATTAGCCACCTTTGCAGGTTTGACAACGACATCTCTTACCGGGTTTGTTTTGTTATTATCTAAAGCTTTATAAAGTGGAGTATAATCGCTGCTTCCCTTCGTGTTATAAACACTACTATGGAAGGTCCGTTTCCGCTTATAAATTATATAAATAGAGGCGGTTGAATCCCGAAGTTGACTATGTGTTGTGTTTATGGTCCATATAGTTTTAGCCGCCTGCTCATATTTATTACTTCCTATATGGGAAGAACGTCTAGAAATTTGACAACTTATAAAACTAGTACCATTATTATAAGCAATTCTAGAAAAATACCGATATATTCTGCTTAAGATATTTTCCTTAGCCTGGAGGCGTTTATGAGTATCAGGTTTGTTAACCTCGACATGACTATTCCTGCTTATAAAGTCCTCTTTTGATGACAGCCTCAATCATACTTTACATTTATTCTCTGCTATCCATTCTCAATAACTTATTAGCTTACAAAGACGGGAGAATCCGCAGCTTGCATCAATTAAATTGGTCAAATATACAAGAGAGATCGGACAAGATCTCATACAACACACGTCCTCATACGGCGCACGTACTAATGCTAAAGGTGTTCCAGCTGGAATAAAGAAAGAGAAGAATTTAATACCATGTATAGATAAAGCTAAAATTGTTACACCTATAAAGATTGTAACACTTAAACCTAAAGAAACAACTCCACTAGCTGTTATAGCAAATGAATAAGGTACATTAGATATTAAGTTACCTATTAATATAAAGAAGAATAATGAATATACAAAAGGTAAATATATTTCACTTTGTGCTCCTATTTGTTCTCTTACCATAGAACTTAAACTAGCATATGATGATTCAAATGAAATTGACCATTTACTTGGTATTAAATTTGATTCATTATTACCTAAGTAGTGTAAACCTACAACTACAAATAATACGAATAAAGAATATAAACCTAAATTTGTTAATGTTAAATTTAAGTGACCTAATATTGGAGCATTTAAGCCTATTAAGCTTGTAACTTCAAATTGACTTAATGGAGATAAGATGAATAATGTTTTCATAACTTTTTTTATTTATTTATTTGACTGTATTTTATTACATTTGATACCTAATTATTATTAATTTATTTTTTTATTTTTTACTAAATTAAAGTAATATTATTATATTTTTTATATATACTAAGAATAATTTATGACTCAATATTTGAGTTTACTTTACTTTACTAGTAAACAAACAAAAAAAAAACAAAATCTTATCAGGGTGTAAAATTTTATTTGGAATTTGGTTGCCTTTTTGCATTGCTACTGTTGGTGAGTAATAGAAATAGAAATAGAAATAAAAATAAACCTCTTTAGGCTATTTATATTTAATGAAAACTACCTTGTTAAATTTACTCTATGTTCCAATACAATCCTATACACTCTTCTTGTAATTGAACAAAAGCATTAGTAAAGCAGCAATATTTTCAATTCTTTATGCCTTAATTTTGTATAAATTTACTAATAGATAGATATCCAATTATCAATTTTAGCTATTTTTAGGGGTTTAATCTAAAAAGATTATGCTGCAACTTGCTTTGTTGACTTGCAATTCTATTCAATTTATAATAACTGAAAAATTACAGCCTAATTAAAACTGCCTTAGCATACAAAAATTTATAGATATATGACATAGTCTTTCTCTATAACTAATTCAATTAAAAACAAGTTATGTGTTTCTATTCTAGAAACTAAAATTAATAATTGTTGTAATCGATAAAACAAAAAAATATATTATTAAATATTTGCTGATGCTTTTATTGAAATATAAATTAGAAATAGAAATAGAAATAGAAATAACAATGGTTGAAAAATGTCAAGCAAGTAAATTATTATAAGGGAAAAATGTATTTATTAAGCAAATTACATTAATTTTATTAAAAAAGTATTTTAATTGCTTTAACTTATTAATTATTTGTG
>Ga0153987_1000327_pt1 | contig 16079 bp, 14 predicted proteins | sample TSNC071MetaG_FD_102279 | JGI IMG/M metagenome (GOLD analysis project Ga0153987, IMG submission 102279) | Attine ant fungus gardens microbial communities from North Carolina, USA - TSNC071 MetaG | ecosystem: Host-associated > Fungi > Mycelium > Unclassified | place: USA: North Carolina, William B...
TACTCGATAGTGATTTACACGGCCAATAGATATCTACTTAATCAGGTGTATAGCAGCAACCGCTCAGACTCTACTCAGACTCTGCAATTTCTGTGACTTTACATTCTCCAAGAACACTTCAATTGTTTAACAGAAAAGCAAACATACCCTATTGTGACTTAATGGCCACCCCAAACTGACAAAATCGCTATTAGGCAACTGCCCCAGCTTAGATAAATCCTTGAACGACTCGTTGAATCGATCAGAGATCGTCACCCCATTTCATAAGTTGTTACATGATTGGTTGACACGAATTCTTTGATCGACGTTCCGGAAAAACGATTAGGAATTCAGATTCTATTCTCTTACGACGACATAGACATCGCTGAGGACACACAGCTGTCAGATCATTTCACCTTGACAATGGCCTTGACAATGGCCTTGACAATAGCTCCTTTTGACTCAGGAGTCGTTACCGACGTTCAAAATAAAAGACTTGGGAACACGTTAAAGAAATGGCTCTAATTGCATCACTGCTTCCCACAAATAATCTATTCTTTCCCCACAATTCTAGCTAGTATAAAGGGTACTGGGCGCCGACAACCGTAACAGGTAATAACAGGTAATACTTGATTACATCCGCGGACATCGAGGAACGTGTGTCGCATTTCTGGTCGACTGATCATGTGCGCGGCGATTGGCAGGTTTCAGGATATTGATTTACACGTTGCTGATACACTCCGGGCATGGCTCACTCGCAATTGAAATGACGGGTCCCCCTGCAAAACAATCCTTCGCAAAAACGTAGTGTCTCATCGTCTCGAGTCTATCACCAGGTTTCCCTGGGACCTCTCTTGGGTGCCACCAGATTTGGCAAGTGAGAACGCTTATTATGCTCCACATCGTACCAGTCTCTCGTGCTTTTCTAATTCATTGTGGAGAGAACCTGGGATGGCAAATTAAAGCTGCGTCCAAGGAATCAGATGGATGACATCCTCGACTTCTGAGAAAACGTGCATGTTCTTGATGCTCTTGGAGCAGAATCAACTGTCACGAGATGCTTTATAAATAAGGTAGGCAAGTCCACTACCAAGTTGATATGTGACGTTGACAACACCCCGTCGTACCCTGTTGTGTGATAGAAGATAACTTTTCTCATTGTGTCGGTCGTGTCTGCGACCTGAACAGAGAATCCTTGTAAGGGTAGAGTTCACTCCGAAGGGTATGCAGCTCATGCGTGAGATCGCCGTACGTTGACAAATTTGGTTGACGTCCGGTGATCCCCAAATAGATCATCCAAAAATATCTGAGGATGTATCACTCCGCTGATTTGACAGCTCACAAGGTACTGGGTGACTCAGCCTAGGAAGATCTGTGTACACAGATTCCCCCAGGATGCTCCATGCCTAGATGCCAGGCCTGAATTTGGGGGGTCTCCCAGACTTCCCTAGATACCGTGATCTGGTAAGACCTCCAGACCCCCTGCCAGACTTCCTTGGATGTTCTCTAGCCTTTGATGGATAGACAGATCAAAGTTACATACCATATCCAGAATTCCTACTGATGTAAAATGGAGATAAATATAGGCTTACAACAGTCTCTTTTCTATTACAAGCTACTGAAGGTCATATGATGAAGTTACTTCCCAAGTCAAAGACAGTGGGAGTCTGAGTCATTCTAATTCTTGTTGTAGTAGGTATGGCAAGCATTGTACAACTTGCAAGTAACATCTCATCCTCAGGGTGGTTCAAGATTCATTGTTACAGTGTACATATGAGACACACATGTGACATTGTGATGTCACATCTAGGGAATTGTTGCTATGGGAATCACATTTTTCCTAGATTTCCTCAGACCATAAAATAAAGTTTGCACTACACTCCTAGATTCTCCCAGATTCCTATGAGAAGTCATCCATTCTATTTATTCACTCAGATTGTAAACGGTGCTCACTGATGACGGCTTACATATGATAAGCTCCCAGACAAAACTCTGAGGACTGCAGAAAAACTGACTGAACGGTTTACATCAACCAAAAACAACAAAATTTCATTTATTTTATTTTAGGTACTTATTCAATTTGTAAATACTGAAGCATAAATACCTCATCTACGTATAATCGCAGGTTGCCTGCTTAGATACGTGTAGCACTAAAAGACGATGCGTTTAGATGACACCGTAGTAGGTGATCAACTGTATATTAAGTACCTAAAAGACGATGCGACTATACTTTGATGTTAAAGCAGGAACTACATGGCAACCAGGGAATAGACTCACCGTAGTAGGTGATCAACTGAGAGAGAGAGCTAAATGGCCCAATTCTTTAATATGTGAGTTGTGTCTTCTATAATTGTGCTAGGTGTGTCTCAGTCTCTAACGTCGGTGAGTCATGTCTTAGGAGTGGAATGGAGGTATGGCCTTCGTGCATCAATCCGTTTCAACAAGCACCATCAAAAGTGTCACCACAAAATCTAAAGATGACAAGCTTGATCAAGGGACACAGGGGAATATGGACAGGTTTATTCTCATTAATGTACCTTCAACTATTGCAGCATGCGTCTTATATATTTCTATATTCCAACAGAGTGTAACCAGAACAGTATAAAGCCACCTTTCGATCCCGGCAACCGTTTTCTTCAACTTTGCAGCTGTTCGTATTTTGTATCTAGCCGCGGCTTCGATGGAGCTCACATTTCTGAAAAACTGGTTTCAAACAATAACTTCGGAACAATTCTTGCGAGCATATATACTCAAAGAACTCTGTTCGATGGTTGTCTAAGAAGTTGGCTCCCTGCCAAAAAATCACATTACTTATCGAGCCTCAAATGAAGCTTTCTTTCAGTTCATCTTGTGTAAGCGACTTTACTAGAGAATTACTGTTATCATCATCGTTCTCTTTGAGTCCTGAAGAACCATACTATTCAGCTGACAGTACGGTATTAGAACTGGAGTACAATGGAGTGTGTTTCCGTGTATCAGCTGATAGCTAGATGGTACACGCTACAGTATAACAGAATTCACTTTCATCGTGTATTCAAATGTACCTTCTTACAATGGCAGAAACATTAAAAAAATTGCTATAGATAGAAAAAGGCAATAGTGATCGGCCTGCATCGTCACGGTCTAGTTTTTCTGTAAGACTCGGAACTATTGCCGAACCGCACACGAAAAAAGAAGTGGAGAACCGGGAGAAAACCTTTCAAGGTGAACTGGGATTGAAGATCGTAACTCAGCTTTCAATGAGTGTTGAGTAAGCTGCACCGATCACAGTTCCGAGCTCTCCATGCTTTTTTTCTATTATTTGTGTCTGCCATACTGTTTGCTATCTTTCATTGATCTACTTCAAATTTATGGAGTAGAGCATCATGTAAACTCATATCAAGTGTGCTGTTCACCCATCCTCATCACCCCCCAACGTCATTTCATCGAAATCCTCCAGGAGTTCATCCAGCTGTATCTCAGGGAAATCAGCCTCTTCAGCCTCCTCCTCTTCTCTATCACTAGTGGCTCCTTCCATATCGACATCCATGCTGCCAACGTTCCGTCCCTGAACCTTTTTTCTTTTAGACCCTCCATGAGCAGGTCCACCACCGGGTCCAGTCATCCTGACGTCGTTGATGACATCGCTCTTCGACTTGTACAGATTCAGACCAGCACGCATTTCTGGATCTTCTTCCAAGTCCCGCAAGAATAACTCGTAATCTTCTTCAACCTTCTTCTGATCCCTCCCGCCCAACCTGCCTACAACCCCTCTCCCTGATCCAGTCTCACCTTCCTCTCCAGCTTCTTTTGCGATGCTGCGGAGTTTCCAGGAACGCTGTTTTGATTTCTTGCGACGATTAGGATAAGTTTTCTTGATAAGGACAATATCAGGAATGAGATGTGCCTGAAGATCGGAATAGTCCGTTGAGTTGTAATTGGCATTGCCAAGGTGGTAGCCGAGAACGGTATCACCAGGTTGGAGAATTGCACCTAAGTGAGTTCGAGTGTGGAATATTGTCGAGGTTTGACCTGCAGAATTAAAATCCATTGCATCCTCCTCCTCCAATTTCCCTGTCGATCGGAAAGCGCCAGCGAGAGCGACTTGAGCATCCGCCATCACCAACTTCCCTTTTGACTTTGTATAATCGGGTTCAAGATCGAGGACAGTAAATTCCACGAGGTCTGTCACCGACGCTAATGGCTCGAATGGCGTGCGCCAGTAGATTTGAGCAGGGATATCCGCAGTCTGAAGGGTTGCAACGTCGATGACCTGTAAACTGCTTCCTACTCGGGTACAAATGGTGAGAGGATGGATATTGGAAAGAGATCGAGCGAGTCTCTGAGGCAGACATATCAGGTCATCCTTGCAAACGGGAACAATCTCGACAGAATACGTAAATTTGTAATTGGCAGTGTTGGAGTGAGTATCGGTTGAAAGTAATTGTTCAGAGGCTTTCGAGCTAAGTTTCAGAATAAGGAATTGTATACAATATAATCGAATGACTTCAGCTAGACGCACCGGACAGGAGCAACGCCATTGAGAAATTCCACCATCTTGGTTGCATGGCTGCGCTGACTGTAAAAGAAATCGAGGCCATCGCGAACCTCTTTGACAGATATTGTGTCCTTTTGTGCATTATGTCTAAGGATAAGCTGCTCGAGGTACAAGAATGTTCTTTTATGAGACACTTTTTGGCGGACTTGCACAAGTGCCTTCCAAGTGTTTTTGGCAGCCAGGCGCGCACAATCTGGGCACTGACCATATTGAACTAGGTATTCAATTTCGAACGTTTGTTCGAGAATGGTTTTTGTGAGAACCTGAGATGACAACCCTCAGATCTGGTTACGACAATTGAGCCTTGTAAGTGACGTACTTCTTTTTGAATAGTTACTGCCACTCTCAGCCGCTTTGAATGCGGCTCCGTCCAGATGAACCGGGCATCCGTGAGCCGAACTTTGTTGAGACCTTTCAGCTTCTTGAGACATATTGATAAAAGTTCAGGTGATTCAGGCTGTGCAATCGTCCATATGCCAGGTGGGGATAAGAAACGCTCGCAGTTGCGGCAGTAAGCAACCGAAGCTGAGAAATGGAACAGATTAAAATACATATACGACGTAGAAACGTTGATAGAAACCTTGTTTTGGAATGCCTTCAGTGATGTCAACGCTATAGCAGATAAGTTGGGGACTGGTAATCCAAGATCTTGAACTCACCTATTCCACAAGCATGCAACGCAGAGATTAGCGGAATTGGGGACAATTGGTGTGCCTAATTCCTGTGAGTGCGAAATGTATCTAGAATTACCAGAATAACTCACCGCAATCGGCACATAGGATACGATGGACTGCGGGGGCTGGAACAAACTCCATCGCATTGTATAAAAAGGTATTGTGATCTTTGGAAAGATCTACACGTGCCGAATTTGCGGCATGTCACTCAGGTGACTTGGCCCGCCGTCACGTCGACGTGTACGTCTCAAAATAACTCACCTTCCTTTCTATGAAGCAGGTGTTGCGACTGCTAGGTCTTGCTCTAGCAATTCTCGCATCAGGAGCCACGAGTCCTTCAGTAAAAGTATTTTTGACATCTTCCTGGACAGCTCCACCAATAGTGCCAGAGATTTTGTAAGATACTCTAGTCATCTTGATTCAATTCTTATAAATTGGTAGAGAAACTGTTGCACTCTCGAACCCAGATGGTTTTTTTCCACTCCTTGACAAATTGACAGACCCGAAAGCCTACATCTTCTCACAATCTCTTGCCCCAGAGGCGCTATATCAGGCTGGTATTTCATCAGCAGTTGCAACCGGAATTATCCAGGATGCCAGCGATGCAGTTGAAGTTGAGATGAATCTTGCGCTGCATGCTGCCACTCCAAAAATTGAAGCATTCTATCAGCATTATGAGGAGAATCATAACAACAGCAAGGGAACGTCTTGTGGATCGTGGGTTGATTGGTACGGGGAAGTTGTGTGTGATATAGAATCCCTTGTCCAGTTGGTTGGACATGAGACGATTGATCCGTCGGAGAAAGAAAATATAGAACTGTATGTGAAATCGCTACTAATATTGCAGCATTCATTGATACTCGTCGTAGGACATATCCTAGACCAAAACTTCTCACTTTCGACCACACATATCCTCCAGTTAGTCAAACTCTTGATAGACCACACCGTACAGCGATACTTTATGCTACGCTCAGTTCGAAGAACTTCCGGGAGCTTCATACCTACCTCTACTCTCAGGCTGGCAAAGCTATACCCAACGTCGAGTATGTCCTTCGATACGTGTCTCCTCAACAGCCCAGATCATCGAACAATTATCTATCTGGATATGGCGTCACTCTCGATCTGAAAAAAATGGATTACCTTGCTGTTGATGATCGGCTCTCTTCCAATAATGGTTCTGGACAGAAGAATGGACACTTTTCTGACGAGACAGTTGAACGAGAAGCTGACCCAATAATTACTCTCATTCAGGCTCACTCTGGAGGCGATTCTGCGTCGGATGCGAAGATGCCTCTTACTGAGGAAGAGATTGGTCGTATGTACTCGCCTACGTAGCTACTTGTGAACTGATCGCTTTCCCACTAGGGCTGGGTCAGCAAGCGGTCCAGCTCATTATTGACTCAGTATCTCCATTTTCCACCCTTATGCATCTCTCTCAGAATTTCCCGAAATATTCAACATCCATGGCTCGGCATGTCCAGGTATCACCGCAAATCGCGGGCGAACTAGCGGCCAACAGTCAGAGAATCCAACCAGGGATGAACTTTTTTTGGATTAATGGTGCCCGAGTGGAAGAAAATGATATGTCTGTCCTGAAGCTCGTTGATGTATTGAAGAAGGAGAAGAATCTAATGAGGACTATTGCTGGTCTAGGATTGAAGAAAAGCGATTCGTTGAAAGTGCTGAGTCATTCGGCTGTTGCTAGTGCTCAAAAAGATGGTGGTGTTACAGATGGCTTATTTGATGCAAGTGATCGGATTGAAGGCGGAGGTGTCGTAGTTTGGTGGAATGATTTGGAGAAAGACAAACGGTATGCCTTTTCTTTCGTACGTATATTGCTCGTGGAACTGACAAGAAGTAATCAGTTACGCGAGATGGAGTCCCTCCCTGTACAATGTATGTGCTTTTGCCTCCTTAGACATCACACGGTTTCATTCAATGTAAATTAGCTCCTTCAACCTATGTTTCCAGGCTCTTTCCCGAACGTTAGACATAACCTCTTCAATACTGTCTTTGTCATGGATCTCTCACAGAGTTCCAACGTGCATTTCATCGCAACGACTGTAGCAAATATTGTTAACAGGGGATTACCGTTTCGATTTGGCGTCGTACCGATGATCGACGATGAAGACAGTACGTCGTTGATCTTTTTTGTTGATGCTCGCTAATGATATGAGCAAAGGTCTGAAAATGGCAAAATTGTTCTACCACATGATTCATACCTATGGAAGGAAGAAGACCTTGTCATTCCTCAGCAGTGTACGTCTCATCGCTCTTTCAGATACTCGTACCGTAATGCACTCCTAGGTTGTAGTCTCATCTGAAGATCAGCCCATCCATATCCCATTGACTGTAGTCCAAGCAGCTTATGATAGTTTTATCCTCAACCTCAACGTAGAGAGCAGCGAGACCGATCACGAAGCCCAAACTGAAACGGGGCAGTCCGAAAATACTAAGACGTATGTCTCACTTGACAGGATATTCGAGAACGCACGTGAAGAACAAGGTGCCATGCCTTTGACAAAAATCCAGAATTATGTCGACAGATTGGCTGCTGGCAAGAAGGAGAGTGAGAATGGAAGGGGTCATGCATTCTTCAATGGACGACATCTACCACTCAATGATGTTAGCATTTATTCTTCGTCATTGTGATATACTGACTTGGTACTGCAGAATTTCCTTCGTGCATTGCAAGCGGAATCTACACAGCAATTGCAATGGCTTCAAGAGAAGGTTAATTTTCTTCCCCTCATTCAAGAACTAGATTAACGTGGGTTGTTGTAGATTTACACCGGTGCTATTTCAGACGAACAGGGTCAGCGTCCTGACATGAGCACCTACTTCTACGACCTACCAACAACGTCAAAACGCCGGAATCGATATATCATACCTTCTGCCCCGGGTGGTCTGCAGATTATCAATGTCCCAGAGGTATTGAAATCGTCCGGACTGGAGAGTCTAGGCGTTGGGAGAGGCGGGGCATGGATTTACCCTAGTACGTTTAAACTTTTCGACAAGATGATCTGATTTTGACAAGGAGTGCGACCCCACATAGAATCGGACGTTGTGGTATCAAGTTTGTTCGTTATTGCCGATTTTGATACCCTCGCCGGTAAATGTATCTTCAAGCAGGCGTTGGAGTCACTCGTGCGTCTTCCTCCTCCTTCAGATAATCTCCTGAATTTCGCATCGGCTCTGCAGACGAAAGATTCGCAAACGCGTATCACATTCCTCCATAACCCTCCTAGCTCCTCGGACTCCGAAATGATTCTCGTCTCATCGATTCTTGCCTATCTAATTTCAGCGTCTAGGCTATCACAAATCACACCAGAGAAATTCGCTTCCGTGTTTGGCTTTCCGGTGGACCCCATCGTTGACGATGGCGAATCTGAACAAATGCCTCTCGAGGCAAATGACGTATTCTCAGGTCTCGGAATTAACTCATCTGAATTATCAATGAATGGCACCTATGACCGTTATGTCAAAGCTTCGAAGCTAGCTGCTCGTTCATTTGGTATCAAGAGCGGCGAAACTGGAGTCGTTATCAACGGACGCGTATGCCTTTTTACTCCGGGTCCAACGATGCAGCTAATGCAAAATATCTAGGTCATCTCCTCACTAGCGAAAGATCAGTTTCTCGCCGCTGATTTTTCCGCGTTGGCAGATTACGAGTACAGGAAACGTGCTGCACCTGTTGTGCAAGCACTGGCAGCCGTGAAGGAAAATGATCATGAGCTTGACAAGTGAGATGTTTCTTTGTTCGCATTTTCCAGATGATAACTATCAATGACTGTCGCAGGGCATCATATGCGAATCTTGTATCCATGCTAACTTCAATCATCGCATCGAGCCAGCAGCCTGACCCAAGTGAAATCGGGCTATTTGATGCACCATTGAGGCCCAGAAGTAGGAATTACAAACTATTGGACTCGAAATATACGTGAGATAGATTTCGATGTTATCTGTAAGTGGCTATGCTGATATTTGATGACTGAGGTCGGTCGAGTTTGGAAATAATGAGACGGCCATCCACCATATCGCTGTTGTTCTTGATCCTTTGACCCCCATTGCCCAGAAGTGGTCCAGCATACTGAGTGTGAGTGTCTCCACAATCTGTTTGATATTCTGTTGATGAAATTCATCACTAGTGGTTGTCGACGATTCCAGACGTTTTCATCCAAGTTTACCTGAACCCTGCCTGGTATACAGAGGTGGGTCACTGCCAGTTTGTGTAGATGATTACTGAAGCAGGGATAGATGCCTCTTCAACGGTTCTATCGCTACAGTGCCATCCCTTCCATCTCATTCAACGAGGCAGGGTGAGTTCCAGGTCTTGGTACCTAATTTTTTACATACCATAAATCAGAGATGAGATCCCCACGCAAGTGATTTTTGAGGACTTGCCGGTCGAGTCTATCTATACTCTTGCAATGGACGTTCCTACTTCATGGCTTGTCCGCCCACGCGAAGCGCTTTACGATCTTGATAATATCCTTCTCAGTCAGCTCTCAGACGATGACACAAGCGTCGATGCAACCTTTTCTCTTGACTATCTTGTTATTGAGGGACATGCTCGTGAGATCAAGACACAGGCGCCTCCACGTGGCGTCCAGCTCGAGTTGGTGAAAACTAGTGACAACTCACCAATTGATGATACGCTCGTCGTTGCCAACTTGGGATATCTCCAATTTAAAGCTAAGCCTGGTGTTTTCCAACTACAAATTCGCGAGGAGGGGCGAGGGAAGAAGATTTTCAAGATGGAAAGTGTTGGGAATGAGGGCTGGGATAGTCCCAACGTCGAAGAAAGCGGAGATGAAATTACGCTAGTAAGCTTCAACGGTTTGACTCTGTATCCCCGTCTAGCAAGGTTGCCTGGTATGGAGAAGGAAGATGTACTTGAAGAAAGCGAAGAACCCAAGCCGGCGACGCTCAGGAACTTGGCCAACCAATTTTTATCTTTGTTCAAGAAGAATACTGTGGAGGGGAGCGTTAGTAAGGACTTAGCTGTGGCAAAGCAGCAAGCAAGTATCAATATCTTTACTGTGGCCTCTGGTTTGCTATATGAAGTACGTTATATTCTAGCCAAATGTTTGTAGGCACTATTGACTGTCACACTTACCCTAGCGTTTCGCATCCATCATGATTTTGAGTGTTCTTCGTAATACGAACAGCTCCGTCAAATTCTGGTTCATTGAAAATTTTTTGTCTCCTTCCTTCCTAGTGAGTCACTATTACAGCTACCATATTGGTACGTGCATTTGACGGGTTTCACCAGGAATTCATTCCACATATGGCCGAGAAATACCACTTTGAGTATGAACTCGTCACATACAAGTGGCCATCATGGCTCCGTGCACAGACCGAGAAACAGCGTATAATATGGGCATATAAAATTCTGTTCTTGGACGTCCTTTTCCCGATGGACCTCAAGAAAGTTATCTTCGTCGATGCGGATCAGATTATTCGAGCTGATCTCCAAGAGCTCATTGATCTTGATCTACATGGCGCGCCGTATGGATATACACCCATGGGTGACGACAACGCTGCAATGGAGGGATTCAGATTTTGGAAGACAGGATATTGGAAGGAGTTTCTTAAGGATCTCCCCTATCATATTAGGTGAGTCACTTGCTTATCTTTCCGAGTACTTATTTATCTTTCACCCTATTGAGTGCGTTATACGTAATTGATCTTGTCAAATTTAGGCAGGTAAGGGGTGAAGTTTCGTATTGCACCAGTAATAGACTGATCTGTTTTGAAATAGATGGCAGCTGGGGTACGTTGACAAAGACGAACAAGCATTGTAGAGACCAACTTCCTTTCAGGATCACTTACGTGGCCAGTATCAGCATCTGTCTGCTGACCCTCATTCGCTTGCAAATCTGGACCAAGGTGGGCTTTGCGGATGATTAGTGATTTCAGCTGTTTGCATTTATGTTCCTGGTCGTGATCTAGATCTTCCGAATAACCTTCAACGCCAAGTACCAATTGTATGTAATAGCAATCCTCGCCATCATTTCTTGCTCACCAACTATCGCATCGCTCGCTAGTTCTCACTCCATGAAGATTGGCTGTGGGTAGGTTGACATCACCTTCGGGTTCCGAAAATTTGTAAAAGACTGACGTATCAATATCTAGTGTGAAACCTGGTGTACGTTTTCGGAAGGCCCTTTGCACCATTGTTGTACTCACAGCGATTGCTCCGATAATAAACAGGTAGCAAAGATCGCCTGCACCGGGCAAAGACCATCGACTTATGTCAAAATCCCCTTACAGTGTGTTTTGTTTCCATCATCTACGCCCGGACATTCCTGTCCTGATGAATGTGTCTAGAAAGAACCTAAACTTTCACGTGCACGCCAAATTCCTGAGTGGGAAGAGTATGATACTGAAATCGCGCATTTTTCCCGAGAGTTGGCTCAAGAAGGCAAAATACACTCTCGACTTGCAACAGCGGGTGCAGATATCTTGGCGAGTGCTGGAATTGCTCCACCAAAAACGGAAGTCGAAGAGGATGGTATACATACAGATGATGTACCCAATAGAGATGAATTATAATTACGGAACAATGACACTTCCTACATGTATTCCTCCTTTGGAGGACCGACAGAAGGCTGAACTGATGGTTTGAGCACATCTAATAGTAGCACTGAAAACACATCCACAGGCTAGACAACAGAATTCTTGAGCCATCAGCCATCTACAGGACCAGAAACAGCAGGTAGCAAGGATCGTTTTCAATGCTACTACACGAGACATAAGCAAGGAACAGAGTCGGTGCGCAATGTCTCACATAACCGACAGGTATAAACAAGTGAGAGTGTGCTAATCAATGTGATGGTGTGAGGACGTTGAAATGAATAGTGGTTTCGCTTGAGCCAAAGATCATGTTGAATCGACGTAATCCATTCAGTTGTGCTTATTGTTCGGCGATGACCTTGTCGTCAGAGCGTATATATTAGTGAGAACAGTATCCTATAAAATGTCCGTCATTCGTGTTGAAAATATTGTTCCACGCAGGGTGAGCATGAGTAGAGTAGGACCTATGACTTCGGCCAAGTGAAAACTTGTAGATATTAATCCGTTAAATCCGTTAAAAATATAGACGTTATAATATAAACCGGATAGCGTAATCCCATACAGTGTCCTTGATATTGTGATCCATATACTTCACCCTCGGACGTTTGACTTTCTTTGCCTTCGAAATAAACTGCCTCATGGCACTGACGCCGGCAGCATTATCAATGAGAAGGCTGTGAGATGCCCTGAACAACGTGAAGGACAGGTCGACGAGACCGGGGGCACGGATGAAATGAAGCAGAGGAGTTATTTGATGAAGATATCCCGATACTCGAAGGGTCAGGAGATTTGGAAGTTCTATCATGTGCCCTGAATACAACGCTCTCGTAACCGACAGCTCTCCCTCAAACTCTAGTTCCACTAAATTCGGGAATTGATCAAAGACAGCCGGAAGTGTGTCGAGTCGGCAGCAAATAAGCTTTAACGAGCTTATCTGCCGCCAAGGCATTGTAGTTTCGACCACAGCCTCAGGCGAAAAAGACGTCAACGCCAATTTCGAGATTCCAGATTCGGCGAATATGTATTGTAGTAGCCGAGCGGATCCTACATCTCCATTATAGGAACTGAACCCGAGGCTTTGGAGGATGGGAGTATTGCACCGTATCACATGAGCCCAAGGTGTCAGGACATCGATAGATGAGAAAAAGAACGCATGTCGCCATCTCCATGTGTGGAGACAAAGGCGTCCAAGCACAGCTTCGGGTGCAGCCATCTGCTGAAGCCAAGGAAAGGGAAGACAGACAATAAAATCGATGGGAACGGGCTTCGAAAGTGCAAGACAGGTATCGAGAAACTGCAATCGGCTATTGAGTCGGTGTCTGATTACATGAAGGGACGATACATCGAGAACGATTGTGGACCAAAGCCTCGGAGTGTTGAAAGCAATTTGACGCCAGCGACTACAGACGTGGGCAACCGTCCAAGCAAACGATGTTGAGAACGTGCAAGGGGTATGATTGCAGATTAAGAAGATGTTCCTGAGCAGCTCTGGAGGAAGGCGATGAATAGGAGAGTCGAATAAATCAAAGTCAAGTCCAAGCCCATCGATGAGGAATGGTACTTGCATGGAAGTGTATTTTATGGGCTGCAGAGCCAATGACTTTGCTGAAAGAGGCAGTCAAAAACTATCATGCAAGTCCAGCAAGGTCAATCTAGAGAGGACTCTCAAGTCAAACAAAAACTCACTAGTATATCCCAAAGTATGGGAAGGATACTGGAATGTCTTTCCACATCACAGCTAAAAGCAAATTGTTTGTTTCAAAAAAAGATGCTGCTGTAGTGAAACTTTTGATCACAAGGGGTCAAACTGTGCCACACCAGCTTACCACAAGCAAAATTACAACTAATGACAGCCTGTAACCATACAAAAACAGCAGAAAAGAAGTCCATTCTCAATAACGGCTCCAGAATCATTTGCTACAAAGGAAAGAAAGTAAAAGAAGATTCCCAAATCTTTTTGCCAGAGCAGTTCAGATCATCAACTGATGACGAACCACATACAGAACAAAGAGATCCAGAAAATCCCCGGAAGGGATCCCCCGACAACATAAGCCAGTAGTGCAGTGGCAGAGTCATCACATCCAATGTCATGCAAGCAGAGGACAACGGAACTGGGGCTGCAAAAATTAGATAACCAATAATGGAGGCGGTGCCTCCATAATAGTGGTTAAACTATTAAGAACAGATACTACACTTGATCTAAGCCAAAAGGCCAGAGTGGTAAGTTGTTCTTATGTCGGAGCGCGCGTTATATAGTATGACTCATATGCGCACGGGCCATTGCTTTATCTGGATATATTGTTATACAAATTGATGGGTTGATCCATTCTTTGATGGACCTGAACCCTTGTGTACACGTTAAGTTTGTCACCTGGCAGAGGATAAGCCCTGATCCAAACGCAACCCAGTTTCGTACCCACCATACGGGTAGTCCAACGTATCAGCCACCTTCCTCAAGGCACTCACTCTCGAAAGCAGACAGGATATCAATACAGGCCTTTGTCAAAATCAATTCAAAGCGTACCTTTTTTCCTTGACATAATACAGCGGCTTCTTTGACACGAAATAACACTCAGTACATCACGTCCACTCTTTGCAACTGAGCCAACTCTTGAAACTCCTCACATCTTGTCTATAAAGCTGGTATCGTACTGCTAGTTCTTCAGAAACGAAAAGGTGCGCGAACAAGAGGGATTCTTATACATTAACAAGGCCGAGGTCTATCACCTGAAATAAAATACACAGCTTTTCCTCCTACGGGAAGACACTCACCGGGCGCAATATAAGAGAACGCATCCAATCGAAGACTACATCCATCTGCGGGAGGCCCACAAGCGTTGGGTCCATGATGATGCTTACCCATCTTGCAGATAAACTCTAGAGAACAAGTATACATGGTTGAGTTTGAAGCCGATATGAATCTCACAGGGAATGAGATGTGGCGTAGCAAGAGTCAGCTAAACAGGATTCAAAAGAGACGACACAATGTGTCCGTAATGTGTCCATCCGAACCAGCTGTATAGTTTTAGGTTTGACCAATATCCAAAGAGTCGTCTTTGTTGGCCTGCCAACATGAGAAACGCATGAGAAACGGCTAAGTGAGAGAGACTTTGCAGAATGATTATCAGCTTACAAATAATCTCACAATCCACAAAAACATATAGATGATGTCTGATGAATGTCTGTAGTGGCTAGAAAATTACTGATGAAACTACTAAATGATATCTATCTACTCAACAGAGGGAAGGCAACAGGAATGTTGTTAACGTGTGGGTAAGTAGAGGGAAAGAAACCGAGACAAATGATAAAACAAAAGAATGCTAAACTTCAAAATGAAAGGTTGGCTCTGAACAGTAGGATTAGATGAATGTGATCCCAAAAGACAAGGATAGGAGCGCGAGTTATGGACTACAAGTCAAGCAACGGTCAGAAGGGGAGGCTGACAGAAAAGAAAAGAATGCAGACGAGGAGTGGAAGAGTATTCTTGAAAACGAGCACCGTGCCTCCAGAAGCGTCACCAGGCCTAAACAGGAGAGCCAAGAGACAAGAAACATTGATTCAAAAGAAAGAGTGATGAAAAAAATGGAGGCAAATCATCCCCAAAGTTCAAATTTTGCTTCTGCTCAGCCTCGAACGGAGGACGAACCCAACGATTCGTCTTCCTCTACACTCATTGCTGACGGCGTCTCCGATGAAATACTACTTCCGCCCACACTCTTTAATTCTTCTGGGTCCAGCCAACTCTCCTCAACGGTCGCCTTAACCCTCCGCGCATACTCCTTCATATTCTCCCTATATAACTGGGCTGCCTCTGCGTTTGCAGGACTATTCGGATTTGGATCATGTAGCAGACTCTGTATACTCGTCAAAATTGCAGCGACATCATAAGTCGGGGACCATCTGTTCTGCAGAATATCAAGACAAAGTTCCCCGTTGGCGTAGATATTGGGATGGAACATTCTCGACAAGAATTTCACAGATGGTGGTTTGTTGGGATAAGACTCATCGAACGTCAGTAAGAGTTTGAATGTGCCATCCTCGAAAGGTGTGTCGCCTGCAAAATTTGTTGTTTTCCAGAACAAGATAAAAGTCAACAAATGAGAATCAGGCTGATGATAAGCTAACCTGGACCAAAGATGACGGCATTCCAAAGCATGATATTGTCAGGGCAGGGGCTACCTGAGACTCCGCCCGGAGGATCCGTCGAAAGACGTCTAAAGTCGCGAATGAGACGTCTCCGGCAATTGGTAGACTGATCCCCGCATCAGCTCCTTTGTCAAGAAAGATGGAGCAAGCATACCATGAAAGTA
>Ga0153987_1000328_pt1 | contig 16070 bp, 19 predicted proteins | sample TSNC071MetaG_FD_102279 | JGI IMG/M metagenome (GOLD analysis project Ga0153987, IMG submission 102279) | Attine ant fungus gardens microbial communities from North Carolina, USA - TSNC071 MetaG | ecosystem: Host-associated > Fungi > Mycelium > Unclassified | place: USA: North Carolina, William B...
GGCCACTGATCTCCTCTTTTCCTCCTCTTCTAGTTAGCCTATCTCATCAATTCTCTGTCCCTCCTGCTTTGCCTACTCTTCTCCTCCCCTTCTGAAAACAGATTCTGAAGACTGTCTAAGATCCTGGTATTGACAGGACAAACCCAGAACCCTCTAGTTACACTTCTGTTCTTATAACAAGTCACACTAACTTGTAACCCTCAGAAGGACTATTCACTTTCTAGTAACAGTAGTTACAATTTGAGTCACTCTTCCTTGTAACTCTTTGTTGAACTATAAATACAACCAGAAGGAAAGAAGGGAATTCAGTTCTCTTCTTTCTTCCCTTTCCCTCCTCTTTCTTCAGGATCATACCTAAGTAAAGGAACTAGAAAGGATCAATCTACCCAAGTTCTTGAACTGACATCTAGCATTGAACAACTTCCTGTTGTGCTTCTCATATACAGTCTTTTGAAATCCCTAACCAGAGCCTCAGGATAGAGGTGAAAAGACTTACAGGTTGCCTAACATTTCTACCCAAATATTATTTGGGAAGAGAAGCAAAGGGGTAACATTTAGTGTAGTTTTCTTGTTCTTCTCTACCTAGGCTACTAACTACATAGTTGGTACACTCAGGCATGCTTACAACACATGCTGCAGGGTCTGCCACCACACCCCCAATTGTCTTCTGCTCATTTGTATCTACAGTAGTTGACTTTATAACTGATGATTTTTTTAAAAAAAAAAAAGAATGATGCCAGGGGTTACTACCATTAATGGAAATTTCTGACATAATCCAGCAACTTGCAGGCTCAACACCCACTTGTTAGCTCTGTTCGCTCCTAGATCTGCCCATGGCAGGCTCTGGCAACCATTGTTCTTTTGTCCTCCTTGCCGAATTTCATATATTTGAAGGCCCTCAGCTCAAATATCAGTTTCCTCAACCCCTCGGTGTTGACGAGAGGTACATTACTGCCTTGCAACTATCTATATGAGCCAGGATTGATCCTTCGAACTAGTTTACTTGCGTCATCGATGCTTCCCGATGGTGCAGAAGCGCAGTTGGATGATTGGACCGTTTTTTTTCTCAACCAGAAGCCGTTCAACACAATATCCCCTGTGTTAGCTCTCGACAGTCCAGATATTCAGACTATCGCTTTACCGGGCTGTGATGCCGAGGATAGCAAGTCCAACAAGCCCGACCTGCTTTGTGTGCTCAATCTTGTACGGACAAAGCATGACAAGACTCTCGATCGGTATGTTCATAGTCGTCACTCTTCACCCTTACTGAACACACTATTACGAAGTGGCGCCAAAGTTCTGGCCCTGGCAATATGTACAAGACATTCATATATCCAAATTTTTAAGGTAAGGATTATACTGAACGCCGGGACAAATTCCTCTAAAGATTAGTCATGAATAGCCCTTTTTGTTGCTCGCAATCGAAGACTATTTTACAGATCCTTCTCAAGATTGTCTAGCTCGCCTATTCGATGCCATCAACTCAATGGATTTGTCCGGGGTACCCCATCTCTTACGACAAGAGAAGCTCCTCATGCGCTCATCTGAACGAAAAGATATTTTTGCCGAAAAGTTTCCTCAGAGAGTCAACTCACAATCAACCTCATCATCTGGAGGGAAGCAGCATAAGTTGGGCGGGTCGTATTCAAGTTTTGAAGAGGGTATTCTCATGCGTAACAAAGACAAGGAAAAAACACAATCAGCGGGAAACACCAGAAGTGAACGAAGAAACAGCATTCATTCTGGACCTGATACAGATTCTAGTGGATCCGGTCCTTCCTCTGTTCAATCCTCGGGTAATTTGCAAGGTTCACCACCAGATACCTCTTTCTCACTTGGAGGGAGTGCGGTATGGGTTGGAGATGAAAGCAAGTCGGAACTCGGGAAGGATGCAACTGGAGATTTCAATGGTACTGCGTCCCACACTGGGAGTAGCAATGCCTCGTCTCATCGAAAACGGAGATCAACTGGGACGTCCTCTTCGTCATCGCAAGCACATAGTCGAGAACATCATGCCCGTCAAATTAATGCATCTCAATCTTATTACGATGCCCACTTAAGACATGCCATGGTCAAGGATACACATTTCTACCAAACGACGGTCAATTACTGTGATTATCCCCTACCGATCAAAGTACCACTCACCACCTTTCCTGAGGAGGTCGGAGATGTATGTTACGCAGGTTTTTCCCACCTTTCTATCTGCTAACGACCAGCCATTAGTATTCCCTGATATCCTTGATCAAGGTATTCAATTCCACCCAATTAGTGTCAGGACCGATACATCCGCATCTGCACACAAGCGGACCTCTTACTCATCCCATCATCATTCTGTTCAATGGTTTGATAACAGGGAAGCGTATCATTTTTTTAGGGCACAGACGTCCAGCGGGTGATGTATCAAACTTCGTTTTGTCGGCTTGTGCCCTCGCTTCTGGGTGCGGTATTGTACTCCGTGGTTTCATTGAGCGGGCATTCCCTTATGCCAATCTGGAGAATCGGGAAGATTGGGAGTCTGTGTAAGTGCCATTTGCCTGAAGGGGACCGTCCCATTAAATGGAGTTAGGCCGGCATTCATCGCTGGAGTGACCAATCCGATTTTTGAATCATCAAGAGCATGGGACCTACTGTTTGACATTAGCTCGGGGAACGTCACGATCGCGAAGGATATCCTTGAGACCCATCGAGTTGTTACGCCGGCACTCGGCACCCCCCCTATTACCCGGTCTGGCACACTTAAGACTGAAACATCAGTGGGATCCGAGACAGATCTTGAGCGCAAGGAAGGAGCCAAGAATGAAGCTATTATTACGAACAGTGACAAGATTTTCATTGAAGATGTGGGTGATTTTGCCTCTGTCAAAAAGCTAGAAATCCTCCGGCTAATTTTCTTGAAAATAGATTCGGACTGCAATTGAGGACCATTTTGGCGAAGGACTCGTTCGTATGCGATTCACGGAGTATGTTGCTCGCTTTGTACGACTCGCATCGCGCTACGAGGAGGAGGTGACCGGTGCAATCAAATTTGGGTATCCTAGTTTTCCGTTTACCGAGATACCGGGACAAGCGCCGCAACTTGGTAGTGGCATAGCATTCGCTGATGAAGCTGTCTATTCGCGAGAACTTGCTGCCAATGCGCATCGGATAGAAGCCTGGCAAAAGACAAGTTCATATCATTATTGTATTACGGTGCGTCTTCATCGTATATCTTGTCAATCATTGATATCGCGTTGTAGGTTTTCTGATGACCTTGTGCTATATTAGGACTTTGAAAAATGTGCAGCATCCTCTGCAATCAGGGGTTTTGATGTGCTCCATCAATTATTCAGGATTCGAAATGGAAAAAATCTGGCGGATTCTGAAGTTCTTACGATCATGCGGACGCTTGCAGACAATGTCAAGACGTATGAACAAGTGGTTGAGGTCTGTTCCGTGTTTCACGCCATCAATACAGTGTTACTGATGGAGGCGCACAGCTATTGTCACTCGTGATGCCACAAGGACAAGGGCTGCTACATCTCGGATTTGGTCTCTTCCATCAGAAAGAAGCAGTTCGAGATGCAACCGTGGACCTTTTCGACAATTTGAGAGCATTTCCCGTATGTGGTTGTCTAGTCCTTCTGCTGTAGCAATCTACTTATGGGATATGATCAGATTGGCGTCTCGTTTCTTCAGTGTCTCAGCCATTTTCAACGCTACGCCTATGTACGTCAGGCTCATGCAAAAGAGAAGAAGACAGTCCAACAGCAAGATACACGGGTCGATCCAGGTTTTTCTGTACCCGTGACGTATGGTGGCAGGGTACACTCAAATTCCGTTGTCAACGGTACTTTTTCGTGACAGACCATGTGCCGGAGACGGTAAGAGTGCCACGCATATGTGAGTGGAGACTTTTTTGACTAGCGGGGTGACTCGGATCAAATACCGTATGTGTATCTAAGTATAAGTATCCTTTCAGAGGTAGAGTTTTGCTTTTTAGTTGTTTATGTTGGATATTGGCTTTTTTTGATCCTGGGATTCTAATATTCTATACAATGACATTTCTATATATGGGAACTTGAGCTTGAAATGTGAAAACGTCATGCTGTGCAATCTTGGCCTTGAGTACCATCTATTACGAAATGCCGTGATTGTGATGCTAGACGCATGCATAACAAATACATTATTGAGCTCGAACGTACAGAACAATGTTCAAGTCTGCATTTGCACGTTCGGAACTGCTCAAATGAAAAAGTGGTCTTGGGAGTGACGGATCGAAGTCCAGGAAGCGTCCAAGCTGGTTAGTGTGACCCGGGGGCGTTTTTGGAGACTCGTTGCAAGGAAACCAGGAACAAATTCCATCATGCACGAGATTCGCACAAAGCATTGCAGTGCTCAGATTCACATAACTCAGTTATATTGGACCTTTGAGAGGTTGAGATGAATGATGAGATGGGTCACAGCTACATCCACGGACCGGCGCCAGAAGAGGCGGACGGGCAGAAATGGCCGCGTTGGGAGATAAGTGGGCCAGACGAGGAGCTTGGTGGGGAACTCGGTAGGGTAGACAGTGAGCAGATGAGGGCAGAAAATGACAGTGGCCATGACCTGGAGTCTGTCTGGAGAGGGGAGTCTGGACGGGAATGAGGAGTGCCACATCTGGTTGTGGCTGTGCTCGGAGACATATAATCGGATATATTTATTATAACTTTGCCTTTTCTGCCGGGCACCCCTCCCTCTTCATCTATGCATGCATAGCCTTTTCTTCGTTTTCACTTTTGCTGTCACGCTACCCGTCTTTGCATAGATTCTCTTTCGTTCTTTATTATATTCCTCATTAATGGTCAGCAAACCACTCGCCGACAAAGCCCCCCAGACCACCCTCCAGAGGGGCAAAGCATGTCTTCGCTGCAGGTGGCTACCTCCATTCTCATTCCTCTTTCCGTATTCATTTCTTCCTTTCTATTTCCCCGTTGGCAGAAAACGAAAGATGGTGTGTTCTCCGCAGCATTTGCTGTGCAAGTAAACACGCCATTTATCTTCTAATCATAGAAATGCGACGGCGTCAAGCCAGCTTGTCAGCAGTGTACGCGAGCAAAGAAGCCCGATGGATGTGAATATGACGATGGCAAAGGTAAAACTCGAACCCAGATCATGCGCGAGACCATCGCACGCCTCGAACGCCGTATCCGAGAGCTCGAAGATCCAGAATACGTCTCTCCTGGCGTTACACTATACGATCCCCATAGCCATTCGCGCTCCGGTTCGTCCGCTTCCTCTACCGGATCGCCGGACAGTTGCTTCCTTTCATTCTCCCACTCGCCTTTCCCCTCAGGTAGTATTATCTCTTCCTTTGTTCTTCTTGCTCTCATCTTTGTCCAGACTCCCCTACATCACCTGCTGTCGCTTGGATTCAGGTACGCTATCTAGTTCTTATTTGATTGTGATTCCGATTTGGCGCCAGAACGTCCCTTCTCCGTCACCTACCCCCTTCTTGTCTGAGACAGTTTACTATGAGGAGCCACAATCATCACATTTACCTATATCAGTGGAGTTTGGTACCCTCTTGTAGGTGCTTTCTTACGTGGTTCATTGGCGGGAATCAGCTCATTTCTTCTTAGCCTGGACATCTTCGCACCCCATCAGCAACAATGCAGTTTAGGAATCAACGTTCAGCGGATCCGTGAAAGCCTACATCGCCCTCCATCAGAGCAACCCCATCCCATCTTAATGAATTCAATTTATCTGTGGGCCTGCTTTGTCTCACGGCCAGAACCCCTTTGTCAGCAAGAAGATCTATACCTCCGGCATGTCCTTGAAGCACTTCCAGAGGCGCTTAAGTCAACTGATCGAGTCGTTGAAGTCATACAAGCTTCCTGCCTTTTGTCAATGTACTATTTTGCGAATGGCAGGATCCTTGAGGGAGGTTATCACGTCAGCGCTGCCGCCGCTCTGGCGATCCACGCTGGTCTTAGTCTTGATGTCTATCAGCGTGACTTCTGGGTTTCAACTTGCCATTTTGAGGACTTTGACCTTAAGCCGGGGAAAACTTCGAACCACGAAGACTCTCGAATCTTGGCCTTCTGGCAGGTTTTTGTTCTCGATCGCTGTTGGTCGACTTTCCTCCAGAAACCATCGGTAATCTCAGACGGTCCGGATGCCAGGAACATTATCAGCTGTCCATGGCCCCAGGAAGTCAATGATTATGAAACGGTTCGTGAATTTGACTATTTGTGTAAGTGTCTGACATAAAGCCACATTGTAAATTTAGGGCCTTGTGGGCCGATGCTCACCAATTCCAACCATTCGTGCTTTCTTGAACGGGGATCTGTCGATTGGAGGCTTCTCAGCCACGGCTCTTCGAGTCAAAGCGTCAGCACTTCTTTCTCAGGCAGATGTTATTGTCAGTGAGTAATTGAAGTGGCCGCTGTACTGCCTCAATCTGAGACGGAAACTTCATAGATCACGCTGGAACAAAGCAAAATGGGAGGTTCTCTGATGAAGTCACCAATCTCGACCAGACCACTAGTCTTTTCCTCTCTATGCTCATCCCGATCAATCAGCTGAACCAGATTATCCCCGAAGAGAGACAGAGTTTGATTCTGGCTCATACTTTGGCTAACTACGCCTTGATTCATCTCCACCATGCTACTGCCCACGATAACTCCGTATCGTTCGCGAAATGCTCTCGTGCAGCTAGGGCTTGCGTGAATGTAATGAAGCAAATTAACGATCAGGATTATCCATTCCTTGATCCTATCCTTGCAGTAAGCATCTCATTCTAATCATAAGCTTTGAACTGAGTTTCAAGTATCCAGCCATGTTGGTCGAATGTTGCAGATCACCTGGTCATAGAGTTCAACACTCTGGAATCTGCCTGGCCAACAATAAGCACAAGCGAAGTGCGTGATGAACTCAATGTCGTCCTCCATACCATGATTATGTTTTCTACACACTACCCTATCATTAGTAAGTTACTACCAATAGAAATTCATACCTTACCGAAATTTTCGTGCAGCATCTGCTCTCAACAAACTCCAGAAACGACTTCTATCATGAATAATTCTATCATGGACTTGACCCGACTCTTTTGTATTGTTTGCCTAGTTAACGCCACAGAATGATGCGAACGGACCATGGACTTTTACGGACAGGATCTCTGTTTTAACCATACACATGCTTTCGACCAGACACTTAACAGGAGGACAAAACGTTCTACGTGTCGCCTTTTATGCTACATTTCATAATTTTTGCTGACGATTTTCATCTACATGAACTTGAACTCCACTTTTCGGACTCGCATGGACTTAAAAAGTAAACAACAATTTGTTACATGTATCTTTATATTTAACCTTGTGGACGGTTTATATGTCGGTATAGTATTCTCATGTGGTCCGGTAGTCAATCTCGTCCTTTTTTACACTATTCAGACTATTAGGATTGTCTTGCTTTACTTAGATCTCGGACATTCGTATCGCCAAATTGGACATTGACATTGAACATCCTCGCAGCTTGTCCCATCCGTCCACATTAAGGATACTCCTTTGTAGCCTAAGGTCTGCTTTTTTGGAGTGATTTGTGCATGGAGTTAGGCATCATACATCGGGCGTGACAAGAAGCATGCCAAGAGATTCTATAGCTTTAAAATGTCTTCGTATTGGGAGGGGACTTGATTGCCTTCTTCTCTCGTTGCTCATTTGTGAAAAATGTTCTTGGTTTGAACGTTCTACAAAACCAAACAACGATGTCAATTCAACACAATACCACTTCAGCGTCACGCGTTAAGTGTTCCTGTGCCTTCAGTGACCTCATCACTATCGACGCCAGTTCTCAGAATGAAGGGAAAATATGCAATTCCCCAGAAGATGCGCCGGAAGGTCCTCTCAAGACTTGCTTACCGGCAAGTGGAGGTGTACTTGAGAAGGAAAGGAGCAGACCCACATCCAAAGGGTCAGATTCAACCAATATCTTTTCGCCCTGGCGAAGTTCTAGACCTGATAACATATTTCCTCCTCCTGATACACATAGGCAGAGAGAGGGCGCATTTATCTCGGCCCATACATCCTCGAAGCATCTGATGCATAGTCACAATAGCCACGAGTGGACACTTTTTGAACAGATGATGGAGAAGGAAGGACAACTACCCCCCACCCCTTCGTCGAATTCTCGCGTTACATATAGGTCCACGGGCTCATTCGCCGGACGATTGATTACGAGAAATAGCTCCCCCCATGTGCAGGTAGGGGTGTACCATAGCCCTACACAAGAGGATCACTTATGTGATCATCTATCGGAGACACAAGGAGAGAATTCTCCCAGTACTCAAGCCTCAGAAGATTTTGGCATATGTGATTACGACTCAGAATGCGACAGCGACACGTCTGCAACAAGCCAGTGTACGATCGAGCCTTCCCATCACAAATGGAAACTTCCGGCATTTACGCCTCTCTATTGTAATGTCCTCAAATGTGCTATCGCATATTTCATTGCTTCATTGTTCACATTTTATCGCCCTCTGTCGGATTTTATTGGTGACCTGTCGTCCTATGGGCCTGGCGCAAGAGGACCATCCCCAAGTGCCCACATGGTCGCGACTGTGTACGTGTTCAACTGCCTGCGAGAAAATATTTTGATCCGTTTTATCAGTGCTGTATATTTCAATCCTGCTAAGACTGTTGGTGCCATGATCGAGGCCGATCTTTTCTGTCTCATGGGCGTGGTGTATTCTGCTTTGGTTTGTGGTGTATTCGTGTCGTTGTTGTGGTTGCTAGAGATGATCCCGGGCGACAAATGGCCAGGTGATATATTGGCAATCTTGTGGATTGGATTGAGTATGAGTCTCATTGCATGGATGAAAGGGTGGATGGTTGGTTGATGTTAATTTGGCAAGTTTCCTTACTCTGATCTAAAAAACTTTTTTGCAGGCAAACCCTTCTTTCAACACTGCTTGCAGCATGACAACGATCTTGATTTTTACTGTGTAGGCCTCCAACATAGCGGCGGCTGTATCACTGACTTTATACATTAGAGTTGTCAAAGAAGGTGGTTTTCAAACATTATTGGGAGTCTTCACAATTGTTGTTTGCGGGTCATTGATTTCCAATCTTGTCTGTCTTCTTGTATGGCCTCAAACAGCGACAGAAAATCTCCAAACCAACATGATAAAAACACTGTCCTCCTTCTCTACTTTACTTTCCATGTTGACCAACGGATTTCTACTGGAAAACGAGAACTTCATTAAGAGAACAGGAATTGAAAAGGCTCAAAAAGCCGTCGAAAATCATCAAAACAGTTTCACGAGCTTGAAGAAGAACCTGCACGAAGCTAAGAAAGAGTGGCTGGATAGTGGAGATCGTGCAGGTGCAAGTGTCATCGGGATCGTAGCTTCAAGTCGGAATCGGAGGAAACGCGCTTACGAGGATGCCGTGGACTCTCTCAATCGCTTGGCACAGCATCTTAATGGACTCAGAAATTCGACCAGGCTACAATATGACTTGACAAGATCTGGAGCATACAAGAAATCCAAAGGAAAGGGTGTCCGTATCCATGACCAAAGCATAGCACTTGATGAGAACCTCATGTTGAAAGCTGCGGCGGATATGTTCGGTGCGCTTGTCGATGAAGTTGGCCCGCCTCTGAAAGCGCTGACCGTGAGTTTAATCTCTGTTTTCCACCAAGATATTCGCGTTTGAATGGTAACTTAGAGAGCATGTACAAATACCCTGTGCCAACTTCAGGAGGCCTTCTTGAAAGCTCGAATCAATAAGACTCCCGATGGGGAAAATTATAGGTCTCCCGAGTTCTTTGGTCTGATCGACCAGATCGAGATGGCCCTGGTTCAATTCGAAAGCACGTCAAACCATGCTCTCCTCCGGTTGTATAAGCGGAGTAATATGTCGCGGACTTCATTCACGAGTCTGGACCAGCGTTCAAGTCACACCTCCGAAATTTTGGAAGGCAAAAGGAACATCTTGACATCACATCAGAATGAGCATGTCTTCCTTGTTTATTTGTGGGTTCTTAGCTGGTTTCAGGTCATGATCGCCTGACAGCTCAACCCGTTAGCTTCATATTTACCTTGCAAGAATTTTCAAGAGAACTCGTTACATTGGTTTATGCAATGGAAGGGATTTATGAATGTGAACAACTCCGACTCCGCCGTCGCTCATGGATGTTTCAAGCTATAATCTCCTTGATCAAGGCTCCTCATAGATGGTACTCGGATTGGGTGGCTGAAAAACAAGACAAACGGCCTCGGCCTCAATCCAGCATCAGACGACGCATCTGTGAATACTTACTCTCAATTCAATTTATGCCCTCTCACTCAAGGACTTCTAGCTGCATACCTTATACCCGAGCACCGGATTGCACATCCGGGTTTCCCGAAAATCAAACCTCATGCCCCAAATACTGTGCAAACTCCTGCACGAGATAATCTTCCTTTTATAGGTAGAATAAAACAAAGTTTGTGGGTTGCTGGAGCGAGAATGCAGGAACAAGACATCAAGTTCGCTATCAAAGCAGGAATGGCGACTGCCATGCTTGCAGCTCCAGCGTTCTTTGACACCACTCGACCATTCTTCATTCGTCATTGGGGAGATTGGGCATTGATTTCAGTGCGTGGATGCTGTGTTTTTCTCTTCAGTCAGTCGCTTAGACGTCAACTTCCATTAGTTTTTTGTTGTGATGTCTCCTACTATAGGAGCCGTGCGTGTCCGAGATAAATTTTCTTGGCTCGTCGTTCTGACCTATCCCATTGTAGACCAATTATCTCAGTTTTCAGCGAGTGCTTGGAACACTGTGAGTTTTATTCTGAAGTCACTTTTGGGAGCTTCTGATTTCACCGTAATCAGATTTGGTGCCGTCGTAGCAGCTGGAATATACTCAGTATTCCCGCATAATGCGTTAGTGCTTTCAATCTTTGGATTCCTTTTCTCGTTGCCTTGCTTTCATATTGCTGTCACTCGGCCGCAGTACATTTCCGCTTCTCGTTTTGTTTTGTTGACCTATAACTTGACTTGCTTGTATTGGTGCGTTTTGTCATCTGTTATATGAGACCACTACCACCATCTGATTTCTCGCTGCAGTTACAACATCCGTCAAAGAGATATTCCTGTTCACATGATAGCCCTTCATCGCGCTTTAGCCGTCACTGTGGGTGTCGTATGGGCTGCTCTTGTTTCACGATTTTGGTGGCCTGCAGAAGCTAGGAGGGAGCTTAGCAAAGGTCTGGGGGAGCAAGTACTCTATCGCTTCAGTACGAAGTCATTGTTGACTCAATTATCAGTTTCTGCCTAAACATGGGATGGCTGTATACTCGCTTGGTGGCATCAAATTCGTACTCTCCCGAGCCTGTGCTACAACAAGAACCGGGTGAAGGGACTGTTCTTCTAGTAAGACATGACCACGATATCAAGATGAAGGAATCTATTCATGAATTCATGGCAATGTGCGCATCCCCTTGATTCAGCTGGACAATAGTGAATGAACAGCTTTGAAATAGGGAACTACATCTCCAGATCAAACTTATTCAACTTCAGGGTTTGCTTGCACAGACTCAACATGAACCCCGCTTGAAAGGACCTTTCCCTGTCGAATTGTATCGCCGAGTTTTGACTAGCCTGCAAACAATCTTGGACAGGATGCATAGCATGCGATGCGTTACTACGAAGGAGGAATGGTGAGGCTCTTTATCTATGCTGTTGAACATCTATACTTAGCCATCATAGGCACAAAGTGAGTGGTAATATCTTGCGCGATATTCTGACTTCATCAATATTTCAAGAGTGTCAGGCGTGATTTCATTGTGCCGGTGAACAAGGAACGTCGAGAGATGGTTGGTAATATTATCCTGAGTTTCACACTATTGTCGTCCGCCTTCCGCCTCAAGGCACCTCTACCTCCTTATCTTCCACCAGCAGAAAGAGCGCGAGAGCGTCTCGTAAGTACATTGTGAAGGTGCTGTCGCTTTCTGAATTTTCTTTGCAGGTTGAGTCTATACGGAATCTTGAAGTTGTTAGAAATCGTGAAGTAAAAGCTTCAAGGCAGCTCTTATTTTTTGCCTATGCGATGGCGACGCAGGGCATCACACAGGAATTAGAGTTTCTTGGAAAGATGTGTCAGGATGCTTTCGGTGTCATTGGCCAAAGCCCTGAGGAGTTCGAGACTTTATTCACCACCTTAGACCAGGCTCAAGGTGCGATCAGCAGTATTGCTTGAATCGTCTTCCTGGTAAATCTCGAACTAAGGATCAAGGAAAGCAGGTGAAATTATTACGGTACTCATATTGTAATGTTTCATTCGTCTGTTATCTATCATATACATCCACTCGGACTCGTTCTGTTTTCTTTCCAGAGTCTGAGGTATAGTTGACATATGCACACATACACACACGCAGATAGTTCTGTATCTGTATACCGCAACAAGCAAACAGGTGCCAAGAAGTAATATGTGGGTGGGCGATACTAACTACACCTGGGTAGTCTGCCGGGCTCTTATGGATTAAGTGTGAATGTAACGGGTGGGGCGGATGTGTCTTCTACATGCACGCAGATTCAGAAGAGCTCACGCCTTGGTTCAGTCTCAGAGAATTGTTGAAGACATATAACTTGATGCAATTATACTGTGATGTCACTGATATTATCTAGTCAGTGAGTAAATTAAGTGCGGTTGAAACCTCTTTCACAATGTACGAGTCGAACTCTATTTCAATAATTCCAGGAATTGCAGTCATATCGACATGAAGTATGGAAAGCATTATTCCAGTTCACGGTTCCACACATGTTTCAAAGAAACCTCTAACGTAAATGATGTCTTTAATATGAAGATGTGCTCCCTCTCCACCGGATAATTACATGAATCTGGGTTAAGTACTTTTACCCTAAATTTAACTGGTGAGGCATTACAGCATTTACAAGTGTCATGTTCACCTGCCCTCTTCACTAAAGAACCCCGAATCCCTCAGGACACTAATCTTGATTTTCGAATTGTAGATCCTAGAATTTTGACCAAAGAAGCAAGTCTCTCCGGACTTGCTGCTATAGCAAGATTTGCCTACACCCTCCTCCTATGACCACATGCCTTCTGTAGACACACCCCCTAACGTTGAGCCCTGCTTAGGTCCTCCGCGTCTTAACCCTAGCTTCCTTGTTGCGGAACAGAAATCCCGAGTCAAAAATCATGTCACGTGGCGTTGCGTAAAGCTGATACAAATGCTTCTCTGCTTTCTAACTTTGAATCTGCCTTGCTCCTGATATTTTCTTTACTTTTCATCTTTGTCCTTGTATGAATGGATGGCTACAACTTGAACAGTCGAGAACTGGAGATCAATGAACTAGGTTTTCCCCTCGGTAGCTCATGCTCGAATACAGACATGCTACAAAGAGCCAAGAGCACGTTGGATCGGCACGCCCCTCTTGTATGATCCACACTTGTTTTCCTCCTCAAGGATACTCATCCAAATGTCCTGTAGAGGCAAGAAGCATTGCGGCATCTGATAAATTTAGCTCACTCCGATTCTGCTGGCCTCAAGATGCTTGCCGCAGAAAACATCTGCTTTTTTCTCATTGACTTTCCAGATCTGGAAGAGAAAGCGATAGACGCAATTTACGATCTTTGTGAAGATCCATCATTGGAGGTAGGAGAAATGAAGCATTGGCAGTTCGTAGAACTACCCTTGCAATAGGTTCGCCTAAAAGGATATCTCGCTATAACCGAAGTTTCAAGGGTGAAGGATACATGGGTAAAAAGAAACGCGGATGTGCTTGTGCAGCTGCTGCAGACCGGTGCGTTGCACCGTTTCTCCCTTTCTATGCTAGTCCACGGCATTACTAAATCTCGGCAGAGGATGCCGAAGAGATAGCGATGGTGAAGAAAGCCCTCGTCGAACACTTGAACATGGACCCTAAAGCCACTATTGGTGTATTGTGCGATCAATTAGCATCTCAAGATGACACTCATGACGATGAAGAGATGTTCATAAGGACGCGACTCAGGTCGCTTGTCCTCGCGTTCATGACCAGAGAAGCGAAACAAAGCATTTGTGGGCATCATGTGAGCCTTGACAGGATTGGTGAACAGATGTTGTATGAAGGTCTCTTCGCGGTATGTACGAAACTCCATTGGATTATGTGCAAGTATCTCAACTGCTTCTCCTTGCAAGGCAATACCTCGTTTGGAAATAGATGACTTAGACCATATTCTGCAGAATCTGGTATACTGCCTTCCTCCTTTTACTTCTCGTAAATTCAACAAACGAGGTTCAGAGCTCCTTCAGCTCCTACTAGCAGAAATGGTTTTGCCTGCTTTGAGAGAAGATTCACATTCTGACACCAAATATCTCTCAGCTACTCGACCAGTCTTGCAGATTTGCGAGGATCTGACCTGCACCCTCCAAGTTGTACCTGCGGTTGACTTACTACATTTTTTCTGCACTTCATTGATTAGTAAGACTACACTACAAAGAATGCAGGTTTCCGATCAGCAGTGGGTCATTTGTTCTCTAGCTCGAATCCTTGGTTTGGCTGCAGAGCAACCACAAAATTCGCAATTTCTTTCCCTTCGCCAAACTATCACTGACGCATGCCCTTACCTGCTTGAGGTTTGTCATAACCTCTGGTCCCTAGCTATTGTGTACTGATAATTCTTTCCAGATTTTTCAGGACTCAACAGTTACTAATTTTGAGCTCGTGAAAACCTATGAAGTTTTCCTTCAAGCTTGTCTTGAGGTGTGTTCTTTTTTTCCTTTTTCTAACAATCAATTCGCTGTCTCACTCTACCAATTAAACCAGTGCTCTAAGAAACCGTCATGGACACTTTCTCATCACTTGCTTCAGAGCTTGCGACATTTTCGAAAACGACCAGAACTTTCACAAAATCAAGAATTTGTGAAGATGCTCAGGGTTCGCAGTGGGCGCATTTCTCTCTTGGTTACCTTGTCCAACGTCGTGTATCCTTGTTTTTAGTCTCTGTCACCGTCAGGTCCGACTTCAACATCATTTGCTCACAGACGTCAAACAGCCCAACAAACAGTGCCTTATCAGATATCCACACCTCAAGCTTCTAGAGTCCCTTCCTCTGGTTCTGCTCCCCATTTGTCAAAGTCACTACCCATTCCAGCCGGCTCTGTCTCTCAGAATCGGACAAGACGCGACCTCGGTACTGGAGATTCTGCACGACCAATCAAACGAACAAGGGTTGAAGAGACTGCTGATCACTCGAGAGCACCTACTTTACTGAGTCGACTGGGTTCTTCCATCAGTCGTCAACCCTCCTTGCGAAGCTTGCCTCCAAGGACGCAAATAAATCTTCCACTGCTCAAGGTTGATTCTTCATCTCGGTCCAGCCAAGGTTTCTCTATCAAAGGCGCTGCTACGAAAGAAGCAAATCACAACACTGATTTAAATCACCAGGCTCCCTCTTCGCTTTTGGAACGTCTTCGAGACTCTTGGTCAGGAGATAATACTTTGGAACATAAAAAAAGGAGAAGAAAGTGGAATGTATAGAGTTATTTGCCGTGATATTACAAATCAGTGAATCAAGGACTTAAAGCCTCTGATAACTGTGTTCTATGCTTTTACATTTCCAGGATGATGGCATGCTGTAATAGTGCCAGAATGGTGAGCAATTCTCAAATAAGTCCTGGTACAGGCTAGGACCTACTCAGGGTAGGTTAGTGAACACCCTAACTTAGAACAAGGGTAGGGCCAAAGGTTAACTAATACTACTAATACTACTCTTATTTTTATCCCATTTCTGAAGATGGACTCCACTTTGTGGACTTACATCTCTAGTGGACTTAAAATGTTATACTCTATTCTTAAAAGTATATCTTACTCTAATATCATATAGTATAATTTAGTATAATTCTTCCAATGCTCTTCTGCACTTTGTTATGGAGGAAGGTAGGGAGCAGCAGAGTAGCATAGATAATAAAAGAATAATAAAGAAGAATATCTCCAGGTTCTGGAGATCATGTCTGGAGAGATGGAGAGATGACAAGTATGTTATGGAAATTCTGGAGTTATCACTATCTGATCAACAGTAGCTTGATTATCTTTGGGACTCTAAACCAAGAGAAATTGACATTACCC
>Ga0153987_1000331_pt1 | contig 16020 bp, 17 predicted proteins | sample TSNC071MetaG_FD_102279 | JGI IMG/M metagenome (GOLD analysis project Ga0153987, IMG submission 102279) | Attine ant fungus gardens microbial communities from North Carolina, USA - TSNC071 MetaG | ecosystem: Host-associated > Fungi > Mycelium > Unclassified | place: USA: North Carolina, William B...
GGAGCTCTTAATGAGTTTTTTTTGTCAACTCCAACTTAGAGTGCAATCATTGGCTAGCTCAAGCTTGTGTTCACTATATTAAGCTAGTATTGCTCAAGGTGCTTTTTTAGGGTTAGAAAGAGAACTTGTTAGAGTCCTCACTAAATTACAGACAATACTATATACTTGTACAGTGTTTGTGCTTGTATCAGTTCTCCCATGGTCCCTAATTTGTCCATCTCTGATCCATTTACTTATAGACCCTCATAGGGGTCACACATCTCTCCCATCTCTTCATACTCCTCTTCTGTTGTCTGATGTTCTTCTTTGTCAATTTCCTCAATTGTTGCTGGGGTTATGACACTTCATTGTCTAATTTCTTAGTAAAGCTTGGAGTCATGACACTATACATATTTCCCTGTACCTCACCTATTCTACTTCCTTTTCAGTTTCTATCTCCTTTTCTCCCTCTGTATTTAAGTAGCTACTCTGTACTACCATAGCCTGTCATCATAATTGCTGATTTGAAAAAAAAGCTAATTACTACATAATCAGTTATTTGAAGCCTTTACAATCATTCTTTCATCATAATCTCTGCCTTACTTTCACAAACACTCAGAAAGCCCTCTACAATCTCTCCAAGTGATCCAGCAATTTATGATAACTGTAACTAATATTCCAATCCGGCACAAAAGTCTCTCATGTTTGAGTGGTAATAAGTAGAACGTAGTGTCGTCAGGGTTGTGTCATGTTGAGAAGTGTAGATAGGGTATTGGTGGAGGTTGCCGAGCCAGTCAGCCACGGTGGGGGAGGTATCGTCTGCAGTGCCTGAACCTGAGAGGCTGGCATGGAGCCTGGTTTGGATATCTGTTTGGAGTTAGAGTCAGATTCCACGATGACGGGAGTAAGTTTCAATGGCTGGGGCTGGGGCTGGGGCTGTTGCTCGTCTTCCCTGCCTACTAGCGTTGGAGCATAGCGTTCATGTGCGATATGATGGTGCATATGGATCGTGATTATCCTGAGCTCATTTAGAGAGTCGCGGCATGAAATAAGCAGACGAGAACGACACGGAAAACGGGCTTTTGCGACGGCCCGACCAGCAGAAGAAAGGCGTGGGGGACGGGCTACTCTGGATGATTTGGAACGATGTGCCTCATCCTGCGAGCACCAGAAACGAGTTTTATAGCCATTCTTTATCGGCGGATGGTCTTTGACTCTGTGATCCATTCAGCCTGATACGTTTGAAAACAAAGAGGAATCCAGCAGACACGCACGTGAAGCGATACCCAGTCGCTCTCCAGACATCCCCTGTCAAGCTTTGCACTCGTGCCTTGTGTGCGATATCTCTCGTCGCTGGCTCCTCGAATGAGCCGTGGAAGTCCACATCGCTGCTCAGGCAGAATGCGCGGCCCAGCGCCATGAACAGGCACTCACTTGAGGAAAATTGGTACGGTACTGGTGACATGAAAACATGGAGAGGAATGTGATCATTTGTGACCAAGTTGTCACCACACTTTGTATTGAAAGCTCTAACAGCGAAGTCCTCAGATGCTGACGTCCAGGCGAAGCGACTATTTTAGTTGACCATAGTCAGCACAAATGGTAAGCGTACGCCCTCAAGGTCCTGACGAAGCGGCTGGATCCGAGGTGTACAGGCGAGTCTCCTGGATACTGAGTAAAATATCTGATAAAATGGAGATCGAATAAGCACTACACATACACTGCCAGGCAATAAAGAATGGATGACGAAGTCGGATATGAAAGCGACGAATTGTAGACAGAGTACGGACTTGAGGAGTGGAGAATGACAAAAAAGGATTCTAATTGCTTCGATAAGCTTGAACGTTTGTATATTTTTAGTATAGCTACTATTACACTTGCAAGAACATGCTGGTGAGTTCTCATGCTTTTATGCATAGATATTAATACTCTAAGAGTTCTTTAGAGGTCAACCGAGTGGCCTTGATAGGTCGTCAGCAGTTATCCTCCGGTCCATAAGAAGCAGCGCAGGACTCACAGGTCTCAGGTGTTTTTCAGAAAAACATTTTGGCTACTGACATCAAAAGAAAGGGGTATGATCTTCTCCTTTCTACCTTTATTCAATCGAACAGGGTCCCTTCCTCGCCCTTCCTTTGCACACTCACTCAATGCGTCGCCCCTCCTTCCGTCATCTACGTCATCCCTCCCTCTTATTCACCAATTTCAAAAATGACCTTTTTGCTGCTCTTCTTGAATTTGTTGGCACGACTTTCTTCCTCCTCTTTGCATTTGGTGCAACCCAGGCCACCTCTGCCCAAGTCGCTTCATCTCCCTCTTCCGCAAATAACAAAGTTATCCAAGTCTTTTCTATATCTGCTTCTTTTGGCCTCAGCTTGTTGATATCCGCCTGGATCTGGTTCCGCGTCACAGGCGGCTTGTTTAATCCCGATGTTGCTATGTGTTTGTTCTTTGCTGGTGCTATTGGCTTCGTCAGGTTTGTCCTTTACGTCGTTGCCGAGTTGGTTGGTGCCATTGCTGCAGCCGCGATCATACAGGCCTTGACCAAAGGCCCATTGTTCATCAAGTGAGTCCATTTCTTTACATATACTTGGGACTCATTTGTTTTCTAGTACAACCTTGGCTCCCGATATAAATAGAACCCAGGGCTTATTTATGGAAATGTTTGCGACCGCGGGACTCTGTCTCGTCGTCCTCATGTTAGCAGCAGAAAAACACAGAGCCACGCCATTCGCACCAGTCGGAATTGGATTAACGCTCTTTGCCGGCCAATTGTATGTCCTTCTTCATTTACAAATTCTTCGATCTTACTTGCACAGATGGCTCACATACTACACTGGATGCGCCATGAACGTCGCCAGAGCTTTTGGTCCTGCTGTTTTATCACAATTCCCAAAGTACCATTGGATAGCAAGTCGTTTCCTACTCCGTATCAATCAGCCCGCTTATCCTACCATGAACAGTATTGGCTGGGTCCAGGTTTAGGTTCCCTCCTGGCTTCTGTCATATACGCCCTTCTGAAACAGTACGTCTTAACGGTATGCTCGTACATTTCTAACGCCCTGTCAGTTATCATTATCTACGTCTCAACCCCGGCCAAGCAGCTGAAAATCCCAAGCTATCACCCGATGACCCCCTGAGAGTGCTAGTTGGCGAACATATACATGCTCATCATGATGAAATAGTTACTTCCCATGATATCGACGCACAAGAACTCCAAGAGACAAATCTGGACGTGAATAGGGTAGCTGATGCAACTGCTAGTCAAAATGGAGATGGAGGAAGAACAACGCCTCAAGCAGATAATACCAATACAACTGACATGGTTTGACAGACTAGCCAACTGGAGAGCATGTCAGAGTCAAGTCCAACAACGAGCTGTAAACAGTCTGCAATCTATAACTGCATGAGCTACTAGGACAAGTATGGTCAGCTCTTTCAAATGTCATCCAAATCGTCCTGCATGATATGAGAGAGGTCTAGACATATGCGACTTGACATGCCTCTCCGCGTGTCTAGTCTCACTTCTTTGTATCTTCTTTATATCTCGGGTTTCTGCTGATCATATCATATTTTCATATCAAATCTATCATTTATCATGATCACGGTCAGCCGCCGCTGCACGCGGTGCCGCGCATATCTCAATTTGAGTTAGGAGTTTTTCTCCGACTTCTTTTTTGCTTCTTGGATAACGTGCTCAATGAAGGCTTCGGATGCCCGTTTATTGATTGAACCAATTAATATCAGTGAAATTAGAAGTTTCCCCTAAACCCTGACGCTAAATTCGGCCCCTCACGATCTGTGGATGATTCTGAGAAATCATGAAAAATGAAAATCGACTCACAAAATACCCTTTAAACTTAATGCTCGAGTTGTCATTATTTTTATATCAGAATATCAGTGGACCCCCAGAAGTAGTTGGGGTAGTAATCAAGTTACTATCTTTCTCCTCACTCCTGTGGAATTTTTGACGCGGAAGTGGATCATTAGCAACTCCCGTGAATCCTACCTCAGTGGCGTCATAAGATGGAATGGATGTACTTTCATCACATTTTACATTAGGAGAAGAAGGAAAGCCTGCAAGAATGGATTCTTTCTTGAGACTATAGCCTTAAGGGGACAGGAGGGATGTTGAAGCCTTTGAGACCAGTATGGGACCAGTACCTCCCTAGATGGAAATTATCAGGTGAGGCTTTATGGCAAAGCGAAAGATTTAAATAAGAACATGGGCAGCTGTGCCGGTCAGATTTCTACAAAGTCAGCTCTCCCTCCCTCTCTCCAAGTTCTAGATATTACAATCTAGACTCCGTATCCTCCATGCATCAACCGTTTTTGCCCTGTGTCCAACTATTTTTAGTGTTTTTCTTAATCACCCATCTTGCAAGAGGTTCTCCTGTCGATAACAAAGAGAAACATAGATATACCATCACCCTGGACACCGAAAATAACATTGGCGAGTCCATCATAGCCACCGATTCCGACCAGGCTCTATCTCTCCTCAGAGAACAAGGATCCAGCTGTTTCCCTGCCATTGGGTTCAAAATGCCTCGAGAACCACCCTCATCACTAAATGGATGGTGGTGTGACACGAGCAATGAGTACGCATTTGTTGGATTCAGTTATGAAGTCTCGGAATGTGAGTTTTCAAGTTTCCAAAAATTTCACCAGTCCTGACGTTTTTTTAGGTCAAAGCTTCAGTGGGTTGAAGAGAGATTTTATGGATATCAGACAACGATTTCGAGGTCGTTACGTTCGAATATACGGAGCTTGCGATAAGCGGGGTTTCTAGTACGTCGCGACCATAAATACTTGGCAGGATCAAGAAGCCTTACTTCTTTTCCTTCCTTCTTCTCCAATAGCGATGATGTGATCAATGCGGCTTGGGAAGCAGGGATTGGCGTACATGCGCTAATCTGGGTAAGTGCTTGATCAAAAGGCGGAAACAGATCTCTAAGAAGTCTAATTAATCATTTCTAATGTGTGTGTGGGGGTGAGGGGCTTCTAGTTCGGATTTGACGGAAGTAATAAATGGGAGGCGCGCCGTGATGAGTTGATTTCCACTCTTCACACGAATAAATATGCCAAGTTCGTCGTCCGAGTTCTACAGTTTGGCTCGGAGCCGCTTTTTGATGGTGTTTTGGGGGTCGATGAGTTGGCATATCAAGTTCGTGAGGCGAAAGCGCGGCTTTTCAGTTTGCATATCCCGGTCACGGTCAGCGATTTGGCATACTCTTATCAAAAGGTAGGTGATGTGGAAGGGGTAACACCCCTGGTGTTTATATTGGCCTGTTTTTCTTTTTTTTTTTTCAGAATGGCGGAGCACACTCCGTCATCTCTGCAATCGACATGTTCGATGTGCATATTTTACCTTTCTTCGCGCGGGATGCTTCAACAGGTCCGTCCCTTAAACTATACTTGAAGGGCTGTCAATCTGAAAAATCGGTTGCTGGGCATTTTCTCTCATAGCGAGAAACGCTTGGTCACTTGTTCAAAATGATGTCAATTGGTTTATAGAGAATGGTCAAGGAAAGAAAATTTACCTTAGCCAGGTGAGAGTGATAATGGAACATCTAGACCAATAGAACTCAACCGAAGGTCAAAGAGCGGCTGGCCATCCAAGACTTATCCGGGAGTAGAACCAAATAGTGGCAGAGCTGTCGCCAATATCCAGAACGAACATGTAGGTATTTTTAAGCCTTGTTGGGATCAGATATAAGAACACCACTAGGATTATTACAATCTACTGGATGCACATTGTCAATATTTCAAGAAGGTTCCTGGAGGTGGAATCGGCTGGTTTGCACATCTTTACTCTGATAGTCAGGAACCGGGCTACGGCATCTACGATACCAAAGGAAACTTGAAGTTCCCGTTTAGCCCTCGTATTGTTTGTTGAATTGCTCAATTTGGCTTCCAATCTTTTCGCTTACCAGCTGTGAAATTGAGTGTGTAATATAGCTATCCGTATAGAGTTGTGAACAGGATTTCCAAGAAACCTAGATAATTTCAGCCATTTCTGGGTCTAAGAAAACAAATGAGAATTGAACCTCGCACTTACAAAAAACTTACAAAAAAGGGTGCCGAAAACAGCTCCGTCTGAAACTCCGATCATCTTTGAAATGATATCATAATTGAACGGCTGATTGTATTGTATCACGTTTCTCAATACTCATACTATGTCGACAAGAGCCTTAAATGCAATTCTTCCTCAAGTCGAAAAATCTCCCTATGAAGCTCATCAAAAGGCTCGGACTTTTGCTTCGCGATATGTGAAGTCGGGTCAGTATGACATTGCGATCGATGTTCTTTTCCAAAGTGCCCGCGAACTCCTAAAAACGGGACAAGTTGGCAGTGGTGTTGATCTTGCAGGATTTTTATTGGAAGTATACGATAATAAAAAAGAACCCGTGACAGAAGAGAGCAGAGGTCTGTGTACTGTGTATAAATCTCTTCCTCGTTATTGAGCATGGGGTTGGGTTTAGGCAGATTAACACAATTACTCGCTCTTACTGGGTCCGATGGAACATGGAGAAAAACATTAGTAGAAAAGGCAACAGCGTGAGTGCCTATAGCTCCTGATTCTTCCTTTGGCTTATCAACGTTGCAGATGGTCGTCAAAGTTCGGTACTTGCCCTTCTGGTGATCCCGACCTGCAACATTACATAGGCGAACTCTTTTTCAAAGGTATGTCATACTTGCGTCAGTGGAGCAATCTACTTGAGCGAATTTTCCAGATGGAGATTTTATCCTAGCGGAACCTCACTTGTTGGCGTCCGGCCAGAGAGACAGTGCACGTATACTCGCAGAGATGTTTTTGCAATGGTCAGAGGGAGATAAATTGGGACTGTTTGCGCTACGAGGAAGTCTTCCGTATGTCATTCTGATATGTTGTTTCTTCATGCTCACTCGTGATCCAGTTATCTCTTGAATGGCAACATCCTTGCAGCACGAACATTCATCAAGCATTTTGTACCTGGACTACCCAAGGCTACTATAGCTACCCCTGCTCTGATAATTCAAATTGGAGATGATGGAGTTACAATGACCACCGATCCTTTGATCAACTTCTCTCAGCTAGCTGTCCTTACGTGTCAACGAGCTAATGGCGAACAAAATAAGGTTGCTCGTGAGAGTTGGGTACGACTTTGTGGTACATACTCGAGTCAAGGCGGCCCACTTGCTGCTGCGGAAATCCGAAAAGTATGTGTCCATGGTATGAGTTTCATCGCAATCAGATGATTTCTATTCCCCAGGTTTTGAACGAGATTGCGACATTATACTTCGCAATACCTCCGCCTCGAACACAAGCAATCAATCCATTTGGCGATATGCTATCCACCCTCTTTGGTGGTGGAGCTCCAGGACAGTCAGTCCGACGTGTGCTTCAGCCTGCAAGTAATATATCGACTTCAGGCCTTGATTGAAATTATTCTGCCAAATTTAAATACATAAAAAACAGTTTTACCTAGTTCTCTCGAGTGCCAGGATGACTTGCAGATTTGACAGAGATGACGCCCACAACGTCGCATTGGGTGAACTGAAATAAGTGCCATCTGGGTGTATCTCAGGGATTGTGGTAGGGACTGGGCCTTCCCAGATCATGTGCAGATTTGGAGCAGCACTCCACCACATTCATTGTATCGATGATTAGTCTCGTCTTTTTCAACAACCAAGGGTTTCTGCCTTGGCTTCTTCAAGCATTCATCAGTTATGGATCTAGACAGAGGTCCAGATAACACGCATCCTTGGAGAAGTATGTTGTCTTGGAACATCAGGAAACTGAGAGATTAGAAATTAGCTTCCCATTGTTGTTTGACATATCATTCCACATTTATGTTTGAAAGGAAGATGGTCGGTAAAACTTCTGCATTGGTCATCCATTTGCCCCGCATTCAAACTCAAGTTATGGTTGATCCCCTTGTATTTGATCTGAAGCTCTCCACACACAGATATCGAGTCAGCATTCTGATCAGTTGTCCATATTGCGTGGCTGGGTGTTGGCCTTCTTTCTGATATAAATTATATGGAGATTTATCCAAGTCGCTTGGTGGGTTTGCTGCGCTAGTAATTTGATTATTAATTTTACTCTGCAACAACAGGTTGAATTCTGCGGTGCGTCCATATGAAGAGATGACGTCAGAGAATGGTTCACATTCTTATGATGGAGCTAACTTGCAGAGCACCCCGGTTTCCCTCTGTTGAATACATTTTACAAAGTCTCTGTGATAACGGTACTGCTCAAGCGACATTTAGCCGTGGTCCAACCGTCTCTTCTATTAAAAGTCCAAGTTTTGTCTTGCAATGCCATTTTTATCGCATGCACAGAGGACCCTATCTGACTCGTAATGCACTGTGAGTAATCCTTTGTTCCTTTATTCCTTGTTTCACTAATGAACTATGCACCATTCGTGCTACGGTGCAGGCGTTCAAGGTCTTTTTCGCTTGACGCATCATATAAAGTGATGTCTATGACCCTGCTTGGCCCCATAAATCATCCCTCGCAATTACGAATTCTCTCCTCGTGTGCTGAATATGTCAAGAAACAGCTTGTGCTTCGTTGGGGGAATATCGCGGTTTTTTTTCGGACTCTCATTTACAACAGCCTAGGTTCGACCTATCTCAAAGTCTAGTGTGGTGACACTGACGTTGGATCACGAGGATAGATATTCCGTTCTTCAATCACGATTATCACTGCTACTTTTTGCTTTGCCTTCCCTCTGTAAACTCAAGTCAAATAGTACTCTCAACTTATTTTTATTTATCTCAACTGTCATTACAGTCGGTCGTCTGCGGGGCCGGGATTTCTAGGTCACACACAACCCCCCGGAAGTTTATCGCTTGGCCGTCGCATGATTGAAATGAAAGATGGAGTACTTATTAAGGGGCAATGAACATCCAGAATGTTCAACTTGTCTCCACCAAATTTCAAGGCAAAATGTTAGTAATAGGATTCTTATCGCTCCTATTGTTCGTGATGCCCGGTGAGTTCTGCATTCATATTAAGCTCTGTACTGTTTTTATTTTTGAATAAAATAGTACTGTCGCAAGCCGGGGGTCAGTATGTTGACCCCGATAACGGCATCCCATTCTGGGGTTATACGGAGCCTGTTCATGGGATGACGTTTGGGTACATTTTCCCACCCCTTGATTCTACTGGGAGTCTCGCGAATGAATTTATTGGTGAAATTGTGGCCCCTCTTGATGCAAAATGGGCTGGGGTATCTCCTGGTGGTCAAATGTTGCAGAATCTACTTCTTACAGTTTGGCCGAATGGCAATTCCATTGTCCGGTCAGCGCGTTATGCGACGTAAGTGATATCTTGACTTGAAATTGAGGGGATATGTTGACTTACACAAAGACAGTGATTATGTACAACCAATGTAAGAATTGACTTTTCTCTGTTGAGGAATAATCTGATATTCAACCGTAGACTTATGTCAGGGCCTATTCTCACTGACCTTCCTTCTACCAAAGTCAATTCCACCCATTGGAAATGGGTATATAGATGCGAGAACTGCATCAGTGAGCAGCCGATCTAATTTCTTACGCATTCCTTCTAACTGTTGCCGACACCTCAGCATGGTCCACCAGTACAGGGACTAATTCCATTCCCGTGAGTTCGTTCGGTGTTCCCGCTTGGGTCTTCTCTTCTGTTGGCGTGGACGATCCTACGGACCCTCAGAGCACCTTTCAAGAACACACGGACTGTTCGTCGCCTACCTGCATATACAAGCTTCTGTGGCTCTGATACCCTTCCAGTTGGTTTCTTTGGCCTTGACTACTCCCAGGCCCATGCATCTGCCACTGACTATAATAAATGGGCTACGGGCGGTGTTGGAAGTGGAACTCCGACCATCTCCCCAACTATTACGACCGCTACGACCACTATAACCGCTACCCAAACTGTCTCTGTAATTTACCCTTTTCACTTCATCATCGTTGCATAGTTAACGCAATGTTCACCAGGCGACACCATATGATTATATTGTTGTCGGCGCCGGTCCAGGAGGACTGGTGGCGGCCGATCGTCTCTCCGAAGCTGGAAAGAAGGTACTTCTTCTTGAGCGCGGCGGTCCCAGCACAGCCGAAACAGGCGGTACTTATGGACCAACATGGGCGCAAGGGTATAATGTAAGCTCAAGACAGATACCTCATTCCATTTGATCTTACTACTTTTGGTAGCTCACCAAGTTTGACATCCCAGGATTATTTGGTGAGATTTCTGAGACCAGATGCAATTTTCTGTCAATAATTTTATTTTGAGAATCGATGTTTACGGATTCAAATCCATTTTGGTGGTGCAAAGACGTCAATAGTTTCGCTGGTTGCCTGGTTGGTGGAGGTACAGCTGTCAATGGAGCGTGAGTCTTCGAGCACTCGGCAGATTTGGATTCACTCACGAAATGATCAGCCTTTACTGGTTGCCTGCTGCATCAGACTTTTCTTCTGAAGTCGGCTTCCCTTCATCATGGGGATATCATACACCCTACACCAATAAACTCAGAGCGCGGCTCCCCCCAACGGACAACCCCTCAACTGATGGAAAACGCTACCTTGAGCAAGTCTCTAATGTTGTTTCCCAACTTCTGGATTCCCAGGGCTACTCACAAATTACCATTAATGATAACCCTGATTGGAAGGACCATGCTTATGGGTATAGCGCATACGATGTGAGTCCCATAATGCCTTTACATTGTAAACCATGCCATTGATAGTTTTTGTGTAGTTCATGGATGGCAAACGTGCTGGACCTGTTGCAACTTACTTCAGAACTTCTAAGACACGAGATAACTTTACATACAAGCAATACGTCTACGCTCTGAATGTTGTACGAAATGGTCCCCAAATTATCGGCGTCAAGACCAATGATACATCCCTCGGACCTGACGGCGTCATTCCACTTACTTCCAACGGTCGAGTTGTTTTATCAGCAGGGTCATTTGGCACGCCACGTATCCTCTTTCGTAGTGGAATTGGACCGAGCGACATGATCAATATTGCACAAAACAGTGCTGATGCAGGCCAAAATGTCCCACCACAGGACCAGTGGATCAACCTGCCAGTTGGAATGAACGTGAGTATTTGTAACCTGTCTTCCACATACATACCCATGTCTATTCCAGACACAAGATAATCCTTCAATCAATGTAAAATTTTAACTATATTCTCATACAATATTCATTAAAATATTTCCAGCTCGTTTTTACCCATCCTTCAATTGATGCTTATGATAATTGGGCGAAAGTCTGGGCAGATCCTCGACCTGCTGATGCAACCCAGTACCTCCAAAATCAATCTGGAGTTTTCGCTCAAGCATCTCCTCGGTAAATTATTTTCAGTAGTTGTGTAAATACTTCTTCAATGGCAACCTTCCATAGCATGAACTTTTGGCGCGCATATGCAGCACAAGATGGAAGGACACGTTGGGTGAGAAGTTTTGTAGTTCCAAATGTCAAATACTTGTCTGATGCATAATAGATGCAAGGAACTGCTCGCCCTGGGGCTGCGTCCGTAACAACGAATTACCCTTACAATACAAGCCAGATTATGACGATCACTGTCTATTTGTGAGCTCAAATCATTGATTTCAACGTTCTTTGAACAGATATCACTTAGGTCTACCGGGGTTTCCTCTCGTGGCCGAATCGGGATTGATGCTGCCATGACGTCTCGTGCATTAGTGAACCCCTGGTTTACTGATCCTATCGACAAACAAATTCTCATTCAGGGCATCAATGACTTGCTATCTACTATGAATCAAGGTGAGCCTTTTATCAGAGGGCAGTACAGGTTTTCTCAATCGTTCAAGTGTCCGGATTGACTCTGATTACTCCCGACAACACCACTACTATTACAGACTATGGTAAGTTCATGAACATAAGTGTATCAATCCGCGCTAAATCAATCAACAGTAAACAACTATGATCCTGTACGTTGAATGATATCTGCAGTTCATCGTGTCTATCTCATCTCACTTGATAGGGTTCTCTCAACTCCAACCATTGGATTGGGACATGTTCTATTGGTAATTCATCCTCCAATGCAGTAGTTGATGAGAACGTCAAAGTTTTTAACACAAACAACCTCTTTATCATCGATGTGCGCTGATTTTATTACTCTTCCTGCGTTCTTACTTCCCTGTCATCTAGGCATCCATTGTAAGGTCTGACTTAACCATACCTTGACGTATGATTTCATCGTTATTGTCTAGGTTCCTGGTTTACCCATGGGTAATCCGCATGGCATGATCATGTCCATGGCTGAGCAGGCTATTCAGAAGGTTCTTAACTTGACTGGTGGCCCTTAGTGTTTGCATGTTACTTACACGCTGCTTTCTGAAATCTTTGGCATCAAATATTGTTTCCCTTACTTTCTTCATTCATGTGTCATAATTTTTTCGTATTACCGCATAGTCAACCACTTGGCAGATTAATTGACCCCCATATGCTTTGTAGTTTTCTCGAACAGTGGTAGGCAGGGTCTGATAGCCTAGTCAGTGTCCAACTCGAAACTTTAAGATTATACCTGAGCTCCCCTCCATCCTCCATTAAGGTCACACCAACATTCTATTTGCCCTTCAATAGATTCCATCTTATCAACAACAAATGTTGCAATTGTCAGGTTACCCAACGATCTAGAGGTACCTCTGGTTAATCGAAAATCAAATCTAATTTTGGTAGTCGAAAGAGAAGCATTTCTCTGATTGAAAGAAAACCGTCATGTGGTGAGAGGTGGAAAGCTATTGGTTATTTTCCAGACGTGGGGATTTTGATCGACCTTTGTTACGGAGAAAATTGAAACTCCGACAAGATCCGACACCTTCACATCAAATTTATACAAAGTACGAGTACAACAGATTCAAAAATAACGCGTATACCCGTAGCTACCTGCGCCGGGAACAGCACAATAGATAATGATGATCGTCTATACAGCTGCGTGAAATGAAATATCTCTAGTCCTGGGTGTCATATGACGTTACAGGCAACCATGCCTACATGCCCTGGCTTCAGCTTCAGGCCCCTATAGTGCCAGTTAGCTTGGCAAACAAAAAAGTGCCTGAACTCACAGGTTCCCGAGCAGAAACATCTATCATGGACTCGCTGTTTGGTACAGGTGAGGCTGCTGAAAGGATGGCAACTAAAGAAACATGATTAATATTATTATTTTTCTGAGCCTATCTCTATGTTGTAAACCAACTTGACTTACTGAAAGACACAATGAAGGTTGAGATCAATGAGTAGCGCATTTTGATTTCAAATGTAATAAGAAATAGCCAGAGAGTGGGCTTAGAGAAAGAGGAAAAGATCTTGGGACTGCGCCTGATTATCCTCTGCTCAGAGCCAAGCTGTTATATAGTGTCTAAGCCTTCCAGCTCCGATAAATACCGAAATAGAAATAATCTTTCCTAATGGAGTAAGTAGTAAAGATTGGCCATATGTAGACGAGATTCCCTTTTCAAGAACAAACAGATAAATTCATTATCTCCATTAGGAATTTGTCTTGTGCTAAAATTGTCTTCATGAAAGCCACGTTCACACAAATAGTCGATCAGACTTCGAATCACTTCCTAAGAGCATGAGGCATTGAAAGGTATATCCAAAAGAGGGTTTTCTCTCTCAAGGTACTCTTCAACAGTCAACAGCGCTCAACACGTGTAACCATTTTGCGGGCCATCGGAGAGATTCTAAAACGTGGTTTCATGAATTCCTCGCGAGCGATGAAGCCTTTCTACGTCAATTATATAATAAGCATGAATAGAATGACTCATGGAGATTTCTTCCATAGCAAATAAATCCATAAATCCCGCTATCAATACGTTGTCAGTCACTTTCGGTCGCTCGGATAATCGATTCGCATGTGACTTGGCCAGAGAGCCCTTCCATATTCACTATGATAAATGCATGGACAACATTTTCATGCTCTGTCCTGATGATATTGGTTCTATTCAACGCAGGGTAGAGGTCGTCACAATCATCATAATCATTAAAGCATTGGCAACAAGAACTAGAGTATAACGTGGAACGGCGCCACGCAAGAATTCTAGATGAACGACGACAAGAATGATCGGATGCAGTTGTTTTCTGAATGACAGTTGCGGACTCGAAAGCAATCTTCTAATGAACCAAGTTTTCATGATTGGATAAACTTTATGACAAGGTCTTTGAACTCGTGAGGTTTCTCTGCATGGACTATATCTCAAATCTGTGAGTGACACTGAACGTCGAACCGAAAGAGCATACATACCCCAGTGGCCAGTATCCAGAATTTCAACTTTAGAATTAGGAAAGAAGTTCATGAATACTTTTTGATTATTATCGTTGATGTGACTGCCAAACAAATGAACTCTCGCCCACAGTGTGACTTGCATCGCTCACGTGCTCTTAAGACCTCGGAAAATCAAAGTCTTTCCATTCCATTGCGGCCGCTGATGGTCGTACGGATCATAAGGAAAAGAACCCAGCTCAGGTATTGCTTGTTTGAGAATGTCGAGTGGGAGTACAAAATAAGGTTTCTGTTGAATATGCTGGGGACTAGGAAAAACCAAGTTCGTCATGAGAAATTGGCGGATGCCGAGGTCCTGGCACATAGTGGTGATGGATATCCTATATAATGGTGACTAGACACATACAGGTTCGTATTTTTGCAGCAAACGGTCAATATCCGAACGAGTTCGTGCACTTCCTAGCGGTAAGTCGTTTACCTCATTCATTGCGTCAATATATTTGACGAAGTCGGGTGAAAGCTGAGTGCGTGTAGGTGCAATATCTGACACGAGCAGATGTGATAAGAGGTCTTCTCGCCCCTTTGCCGCAAGTGACAGGGCGAGAGTCATGGCGACTTTGCCTCCCCTACAATGCTTTACTTGAGCTAAGACAGTGGAAAGTTGAAGGAAAAAACAAACATTGAATGGCCAAGAAGAGAGATATTAGTCAATTTGTGAAGTTCGATGTAATGTAGAACATCTTCTGCCATGGCATCGTATGTCATCGGGATGGCACGTGGAGATGCTCCGTGGTTCCGCAGATCAAGGGCGTGAACTGAATGTTGTGGTAAGGAACGGCGGAAAGCCCTGTGAAAAGATGTCCAATTCCTTTTCGAGCCACTACAAGAGGCTTTGTGTACTTGTCTGTTCAGGTAGACGGAGAATTGACGCACAAGAGGCCGTGAAGGATGATGAGTGAAGGATTTGTGGATGCATCCTCCGTGGGCTGATTATCCAAACTTGCAAGTTTGACAGGATGATGTATGCAATGTGTAGACGAGAATCCACGAAGATGTACAGGAAAAGTTCGAAATGCCTTATGTAGGGTATGTTGTACCCGGCGCATAATGAAGTGGGATAGTATGTTGATCACAAGATCAGCTGACTTCGGAATGTCTTGGGCACTCGACGAATATTGGATGACTTCCTGTAGGAATCTGGGAGAACCTAGGAGTGTAGTGCAAACTTTATTTTATGGTCTGAGGAAATCTAGGAAAAATGCGATTCCCGTAGCAACATTCCCTAGATGTGACATCACAATGTCACATGTATGCCTCACACGTGTTTTGCACTATATGACACAACTAGGTGAATTCATCTCTTTTGAATCACCCTCAGGATGAGCTGTTACTTGCAAGTTGTGCAATGCTTGCTATTATATATTGTGCTACTATTCAGACACATGACATGCAACGACAGTGCCACAAACCTCATTGTCTTTATTTATTATGACAAGAATTGCATTATATGGCCTTTGGTAGCTCATGATAGACAGCCACTCCTTTAACTCGTACCACCATCTGCAATGGTAGCGCCCAAGCATAATTTAGCAAATACATATCAATTCTCCCCCCCCCTCACCTAACCTTCCCACCTCTGATACCAATACAAGAGGCAGACTGACAACCAGGCTCAACACAGGCCAACAGCGCGAGGCCTCTATGGAATCCCAGAATTCGGACATCACCACCTCTTCCACCGAAGAATACTGCGACAAGGTCTCCAAGGAAAACAACATGGATGTGGACCCATGCCCCCCAAATACCTCATCATGGGCTGAC